>UEXM01000011.1_pt1 | contig 271795 bp, 242 predicted proteins | sample 1796661 | NCBI WGS metagenome assembly UEXM01 (sample SAMEA4772469, study PRJEB27181) | metagenome | reverse complement strand
CTGACCATCTCGAGTTCGTGTTGTTGCGGGGACGGCTCTTTGAGCATGGGGCAGCCTCTGAAAAGTCGATACCCCAATTACAACAAACCCCCGCCAAAATGGCGAGGGTTTGTCAGCAATCTGAAACGGCACTGAAAAGTGCCGTTTTTTTATGTCCGGATTGTACTCATCCAGAAACAAAAACGCCCCGCCGAAGCGGGGCGCCCAACACCGTCGGTGTCAGGTCAGATTAGTGACCGTAAACAGCCAGCTTGGTGTCGGTGATCGCCAGGTTGTCGATGGCGAACGAACCGATGGAAGTTCCACCGATTTCAACAGCACCGATGGACATGTCCATGACGATGTTGTTGATGTCTACGCGCAGCACGTCAGTTGCTGTGGAAGCGCCCAGACCTGAACCCTTGTAAACTTCCAGGTTCACAGCAGCGAAGTTATCGGTGTATGGATCACCAGCACCTTCAAAGAAGGTAGCACCCATGATGGCCATGTCGCGGATACCGATGCCAAGGAACTCAACGTCAAAGTCCATGTCGACCACGTTGAACAGCACGTCCATTTGCAGACGGTCAGTCGCGGTATCTACACGGATATCCAGCTGAGCCAGGTTACCGTAGCCGCTCATGTTGGAGATCAGTGTGGTGCTGTCAGAGCCAGTGCCACCCGCCAGCAGTTCCATGGAGCCAACAGTCATACCCCAGTCGATCGGGTTGCCGTCCAGCGTGCCAACAGAAATGACCGCGTCGCCGTCATCTTCAACGTCGATATCGATCTTGAGCTGGTCCAGCAGGTCGGTGTAACCAGCGGCCGCGCCGTCAGCTGTCACGCCAGCACCACCAAGTACGATGTCGTTAACAGCGAAGGAACCTTCGTCGGTGTACTTGAACTGACCGATGCTGACTTTGGTTTCCAGTTCGATGGTTACACCAGCCTGGCCGGTGATGTTGCCCATTGCGCTGTCGTCCATGGCTTTCAGGTCAGCGTGAGCTGCGAAAGGAGCAGCGGCTACCGCCGTTGCGAGTGCGATTTTCTTCAGGCCTTTCATATTATCTCCTTATAAACTCATGTTGTTGTTATCTGAGTTTGTATTTTTTGACGTGGAGTCCCTTACCCCACGAGGCCATTTAAGATTGTTTTACAGTCCTAGTCCGTGACTGCATTCACACTTCTTAACCCATCGCTTACATCCTGAAACAAATCGCGACCAGTACTCATTATCAGCTTTGGCCTGCCGGATTAGAGCCCTGTCCGTCGTAGAAGATCATGAAGGGTTTTTCTTTGGTAACTGACTGAAAATATGAGACCTTACCTGCTTCCAATTCAAACGGAACGACTTTATTGCCAGAAATTCCGAGCCGGTGTTCATGCTCGATCACAATGGCGTCCATGGCAGTGTCCTCATCAAGCTTGCCTGTGTACAGAATCACCGCGGCATTGATCTGCCCCCGCCTGGCGACAGACTTGAGCGCCGCCCGGTACATCAAAATCCTCATATTGGCCGGGGCATCTTTTGCCTGTTCCCCCAGATTCAGACGCTTGATGGTCTCGCCATCACCCAGCAACATCCATGCAGCCGGCACGGCTTTTCCATCACGCTTGAGGATCTCTGTATATTCTTCGGTCGCCTGCTCGGTCAGGCGCACCAACTGGTGCTGCCCTGCGGCTGCGGCACGACCCAGCTCCTCCTGATCCAATTTGCCATCCGCAATCGGGCTGTCTTCCGGTATCTCTACGGTACGCCGATCCTGAGCGTGAACTGCAGGGGCGGCCAAAAACGTACACAAAACGGTAGCGGTCAGAAATGACTTTTTGAGGCACGGCATAGTTATTGTTTCCGATCTGGTTAGATTACGGGGCACGCAGAATTGGTCAACACGAAAGGATGCCAACTCGGTTAGAATATGGCACCGAAGGTTGGTGTAACCATTGCGTGATGGTTCACGGTTATTTAATCAGTGGCCGTCCAGACCTCACAATGCCCGTTTTGTGGCCTGTTTATCATCTTCTACATTTCATGGGGTTATTTTGAGCCTGCCCGTTTCCAGACCACTCACCCGGGAGGAATACCAGCGCCTGCAGGCGCACGCTTCGGAGGCGCCCGATTTCGCCTACATTGGCAGCACTGGTGAAGGTGAAGCACGGGGCCGGCTGTGTGGGTTCTCCGCCCTCGCCTGCGACTCCGTGACGGTTGGGTCCACAGTGTCTGGTCACGCTTCCCTGGCGGGACTGGCCGGGCACATGGAACAGACGGTGGAAAACCACGCATCCGCCCTATCCGGGTCGGAAGATTATCTCAGTGGTGGCTGGATCGGTTTTCTGAGCTACGAACTGGGATACATCAGAGAAAAGCGCCTGGCGCCGCTGTGCCCGAATGTCGATGCCCCCCTGTTGCATGCAGGCTTCTATCTCTGGACCGCCAGCCACAACCGCACAAGCGGAACGTATTATCTGTGGATTCACCCGGCCTGTGAGCAAGGCACCCTTGAAACGCTGGCTCAATGGTTACAAACCGATATTGCCCCCGGGCCCGCCGACTGGGCAATGACCCGGCCTTTTACGCCGCGGCAGTCCGCACGGGAATACCGGGAGAGCGTCAGCGCCATTCGTGACTACATCTGCGCAGGTGACTGCTATCAGGTGAACCTGTCACAGGAATTCAGCGGAGAGTTCCGCGGCAATCCCTGGCACGCGTTCCAGGCACTGGCCGCTGCCAACCCGACCCCCTACAGCGCGTTTATCCGGGCTGGCAGCCAGAGCATTCTGTCGGTGTCGCCGGAGCGGTTTCTGGAAATTCGCGGCAAAACGATCCTGACCAGTCCGATCAAGGGCACCCGACCACGAGGCACTACGCCGGCACAGGATCTAGCCTACTCGGACGAGCTGCAGGCCTCGGAAAAAGATCGCGCCGAGAATCTGATGATTGTGGATCTGTTGCGGAATGACCTGGGGGTCAGCGCCGAGGCGGGCAGCGTGTCCGTAGACGCCCTGTTTTCACTGGAATCTTACCGCAACGTTCACCACCTGGTGAGTCACATCCGTGCCACGCTGCGGGATGACGTATCGCCGATGCAGGCGCTGATCGATGCCTTCCCGGGAGGGTCAATCACCGGTGCCCCGAAAATCCGCGCGATGGAGATCATCCGTGAACTGGAGCCGCACTGGCGCGGGCCTTACTGCGGATCGGTCTTTTACCGGGGATTGAACGGCATTCTGGACAGCAACATCGCCATTCGCACACTGCTGTGTGACGACGCCGGCACAATACGATGCTGGGGAGGCGGAGGCGTGGTCGCGGATTCCGATCCGCAAGCGGAGTATGAGGAGACGCTGACCAAAGTGCGCCCCCTCATGGCGTTTCTCGAACGCTTCAATACCTGAGCGGATCAGGCCTCGCTATGCACCGCGCTCGCTTTCAGAAACTCCTGCCTGAGTTCCTCGAACGTATGCACCGCCGGAAACTGCGGGAATTCATCGATCACGTTCTGCGGTGCGTGGAACAGAATGCCCGCTTCAGCCTGGCCCAGCATGGTGGTGTCGTTGTAGGAATCACCGGCGGCAATGACCCGGTAATTGAGGAGCTGGAACGCCCGCACCGACTGGCGCTTCGGGTCCCGCTGACGCAGGAGGTAGTTGGTGATCTGCCCATTCTCGGCCACTTCCAGCTTATGGCACAGCAGCGCCGGATAGCCCAGCTTCTTCATCAGCGGCATGGCAAATTCGTAGAAGGTGTCTGACAGAATCACCACCTGAAACCGCTCTCGCAGCCAGTCGAGGAATTCCCTGGCACCGGGCAGCGGGTCCAGCTCGCCGATCACTTCCTGAATCTGTGGCAGGCCATAACCGTGCTCGTCCAGCAGCCGAAGACGCTGCTTCATCAGCACGTCGTAGTCGGGAATGTCGCGGGTGGTTGCCCTCAGTTCCTCAATGCCGGTTTTTTCTGCAAACGCGATCCAGATTTCCGGGATCAGTACGCCTTCGAGGTCAAGACACGCGAGTTCCACAGTGTTCTCCTGCTAATCAAGTCAGTCGTTACAGCGCCGGTGAGCAGCGCAGCGGGTAGTCGGCCCGTATGATAAGAAAATACGCCGCCGAATGCATCGTACATCTTGCCCGCTATAAGGTTATACAACCAGATTCCTTCAGGCCGGCCGCGGTTAATGGTAGATTTATCACACATTTATCACGGACAACCCTTTTCATGACTGATATTGCATCGTTACAGCAGGAACTGGACGGCCAAAGCCCGCGCGCCATTCTCAAAGCGGCCCTGGCCAGATTCGATAACATTGCGATCTCGTTCAGCGGCGCCGAGGATGTGGCGCTGATTGAAATGGCCCACAAGCTGACAGACAACCTGCAGGTTTTCACCCTCGACACCGGCCGGCTGCATCCGGAAACCTACGAGTTTGTCGAGAAAGTGCGTCAGCACTACGGCATTCAGATAGAGGTGCTGTTTCCGGATGCCACCGAGGTACAGGATCTGGTGAACGGCAAGGGGCTGTTCAGCTTTTACGAAGATGGCCATGGGGAGTGCTGTGGCATCCGCAAGGTCAACCCGCTGAGACGCAAGTTGGCCACGGTGGATGCCTGGATCACCGGCCAGCGCAAAGACCAGAGCCCCGGTACCCGCAACGAGGTGCCGGTGGTGCAGGTCGACAGCGCGTTTTCCAGTGATAGCCGTCAGTTGATCAAGTTCAACCCGCTCGCTGACTGGACCTCAAAAGAGGTATGGGATTACATCCGGATGTCCGAGGTGCCCTACAACGCCCTGCACGAAAAGGGGTTTGTCAGCATTGGTTGCCAGCCCTGCACACGGCCGGTCCTGCCGGGCCAGCATGAGCGGGAAGGACGCTGGTGGTGGGAAGAGGCCACACAGAAAGAGTGTGGCCTGCACGCGGGTAACCTGATCGCCAGTGACAATCAGTAAGTCGGCAGATTCACGTCCTTGAACAGCTCTTCGATTTCCGAGCGGCTGCCCTGATGCGCGACCGCCTCATCGACACTGTCCTTGGTGAGATGAGGCGCGAAGCGCTGGATAAAGTCGTACATATAGCCCCGCAGGAAGGTGCCCTTGCGGAACCCGATGCGCGTTACGCTAGGACGGAACAGCTTGCGGGCATCCAGCGCGACCAGATCGGTATCCACGTTTTCATCAAATGCCATGCTGGCGATGATGCCAACACCCAGGCCCAGTCGGACGTAGGTTTTGATGACATCGGCGTCTGCGGCCGTAAAGACCACTTTCGGGGTCAACCCCTGTGACTGGAACGCCTCGTCCAGTTTGGAGCGGCCGGTAAAACCGAAAACATAGGTCACCAACGGGTATTTGGCGAGTTCCGGCAGCGTCAGTTCAGAGAGCGCCGCCAGGGGGTGATTCCTCGGCACAATAACGCTGCGGTTCCATCGGTAGCAGGGCATCATGATCAGGTCGTTGAACAGCTCCATGGCCTCCGTGGCAATGGCAAAATCCACTGCGCCATTGGCCGCCATTTCCGAAATCTGCATGGGTGTGCCCTGGTGCATGTGCAGAGATACGTCGGGGTAGGCTTCGATGAATCCGCTGATCACCGGTGGCAGCGCATAACGGGCCTGGGTATGGGTAGTGGCGATACTCAGATCGCCCTTGCGCTGATTGCTGAATTCCTGGGCAATCTTCTTGATGCCCTCGACCCGCCGGAGAATCTCTCCCGCCTCCCGAATGATGATCTCACCCCCGGGCGTGATGCGGGTGAGGTGCTTGCCGCTGCGCGCGAACACCTCAAGGCCCAGCTCGTCCTCGAGCAAACGGATCTGTTTGGAGATACCCGGCTGTGAGGTGAAAAGGCTCTGGGCGGTTGCCGATACATTGAGATCGTGGTGTGCCACTTCCCAGATATAGCGCAACTGTTGTAATTTCATCGACCCTGTCGCTCCCCTGAACGCCCGCAAATGTCGGGCTGCGTGTGCTCTGTTCCTGCAGCCCTGCCGTTGAGGAACAGAATACGCATAACAATGGTATTTTTCATTCTTTTTGAGTATACAAAACCTGTCTCAGTCAGTTTAGACCAAAAATCGAATAACGCCGCATCGCTAATGACGTTTTTGCAGCTCTCTCCCTTGACTTCAGTGTGACAAAGCACACAATCCGGTATCGACACTCCAAGCGCATTCAGGGAAAAGATGCTTCTCACCACCAAGTTCCTCAGACCCTCCTCCGACCCCCGCGCCGTGCGGCGGGAGCGGTTGTACGGTCTGTTGCAGCCGGGGGCGCCCAAGCGTCTCAACCTTGTGGTCGCGCCGGCCGGTTTTGGTAAAACCACCCTGGCCAGCCAGTGGTGCGCACAACTGGGGTCTTCTACCGCCTGGCTGTCCCTTGATGAGCATGACAACGAGCCCAGGCGATTCTGGCAGTATATGGCCGGTGCCTTCGAACACAGCGGGCTGGCAGGCATCGACACCTGCCGTCAACAACTCAGTCACTGCTCGCTCCAGGAACTTGAGGGCCCGATCACGGCCCTGATCAACGCCCTGTCCAGCGACGGTACCAACTGGTCACTGGTTCTGGACGACTTCCACTTCATCCGGAATCCGGACATTCAGCGCCAGCTGGCCTACTTCGTGGATTACCTCCCGCCCGGGGTCACCCTGACTCTCGCCTCGCGAACCGAACCCTCCTTACCGCTTGCGCGTTGGCGGGTCCGACGCTGGGTTGAAGACGTTCACCCCGCTCTGCTCGCCTTCTCCGAGGACGAGTGCCGGCATTTCTTCAGGGAAACCATGGCGATGGAGGTGTCCGAACTCGACATCCGCCATATTCTTCAAAAGACCGAAGGCTGGGTGGCTGCCATGCAGCTCTCCGCGCTGACCGGGGCGACGAACGCCAGCACCTCGCCCGCTGCCTCCGCCATCTCGGTGGACGTGGACGAGCGACGCATCAACGATTACGTGCTTACCGAGGTCCTGGAGCAACAGCCACAGGCAATCCGGGATTTCCTGACCAGCACCGCCTGCTGTCCGCGCCTGTGTGCGTCGTTGTGTGACAGCGTACGCGGCGCATCAGACAGCCGGACGATGCTTGAGCAGCTGCTGCGCCAGAACCTGTTTCTGATCCCACTGGACACCAGAAATCACTGGTTCCGCTACCACGACCTGTTCCGGGATGCCCTGCTGCAACGGGCGTGGGCACGCGAACCGGAATCGGCCCGCCTGCACTGGCAGCGGGCCGTGGAGTGGCTGCTGACCCACGATCACGTTCAGGAGGGCATCGCCCAGATCGTTCGGCAACAGGACTGGACCTGGCTGGCACAGGTTCTTGCTGAACACGGCAATAACCTGATCCATGGCGGGTATCACCTGCCCGTGCTGCAATGGCTGGATGCCTTGCCCGTGGCGACCGTGTACGACAGCCCGCAATTGCAGATGCTGCGAATCTGGTCACTGTTTTTTGCCAACCGGGTGGACGTGCTGGAGCCTCTGCTGTCAGATCTGGAAGACATGCTCGATCGCCGGGTGGCAGACTCCCACCCGGATGCGGAGGGTGCCCTGGGCCTGCAGAGTGAAATCTCGCTGATTCGCTCCTACCTTGCCCGCACCCGCAGCGATGAGAAAAGCGCATCAGACCTCACCCGACAGGTGCTCCGAGACATCGACCACACCCGTATTCCACTGAAATCGGTAACCTACTACGGTGTGGGGCTGGATTATTATGGCAAAGGGGATCTGGCATCGGCCCAGGAAGCACTGCGTTCGGCGGTACGATACGGCGAGCTCGAACGCAAACCCAGCACGGTCCTCTCCAGTGGCGGACTGCTGGCGTGGATCCAGTACAACCGCGGCGATATTGATGAAGCGCTGGAAACCTGCACATCGGTGCGCCGCTGGGTAGATCAGCACTATGCCGATCCGTCCCAGCCCAGGCTGATATCGTGCTGGCAGAACAGCGCACTGACCGAGATCTACCGGGAACGCAATGAGCCCGGGCTGGCGGCATCGCACCTGGCGCCGCTGCTGGACCACGTCACCAACGGCACCGAGCCGGGCCAGCATGTCATCATTCAGTATGTTCGCGGCCACCTGGCATTCAGCGAGGGGCGCCATGAAGAGGCCATATCGGCCCTTGAGGACGCGGTTTCGGTGGCTCGTCGACGCCGCGATCACATCGTGTTCGAGCCACCGGCGTGTTCGGCACTGTTGTCCCGCTGTTACCTTGCCTCCGGCCATCCTGAACAGGCCATGCACTGGGTTGAATCGGTAAAAGGCGAAGCATTTTCCAACCCCCTGAATTTCGAGCAGAACCAGATCAGCACCGCCCGAGTTCTGGTGGCGTCACACCGCGCTGACGAGGCGATTGCACTGCTGACCCCGATGCGCGCGAGCGCAGAGAAGGATCAGCATTTCCGTCATCTGGTGGAAATTCTCACCGTGCATGCCGAAGCCCTGTACGATGCAAACAGAGCAGAGGAAGGGGATGAGATGCTGACACTGGCCGTAAAGAAAGGGGCGGAGGCCGGCTTCATGCGGATCTTTGCCGAAGAAAGCGCCGCCATTCGCCAGCGATTGCTGGACCTGCCGGCACTGAAAATCCCGTCAAGATGGAACAGCCGTGTGCTCGATATGCTTCGGAATCTGGATCGGGTTGTCCCCGAGCCAGCCGAGGTCGAAGAGCAACCCCAGCGCGCAAGGCCGCCCGATTCAGGCAATGACGCCCTTGCCGAACCTCTGAGCCAACGGGAACGGGAAGTTCTCGATCTGATCAACAAGGGGCTCGCCAACAAGGAGATTGCCGCGCGGATGACCGTCGCCCCGGCAACGGTGAAAGCCCACATCCGCAACCTCTACGGCAAGCTTGACGTCAGTCGTCGCACGGAGGCGCTGGCGAGGGCGCGGGAACTGGGGTTGCTGGATTAACACCGTCATCTGGCGGCGCCACTTTGTGATGCGCGTCACACTTTGCCCGAAGTAATCTGCCCCACTACGCCCTTTGGACGATCCGGTTACGCCCCGGCTTCTTCTATGATGATCCCCATGGTGAGGCAAGCCTTCACCGGGAATTCTGAAACTTCAGGCCTTCAGACTTCTTGTTCCGCGTTATTTCGACGCCCGGGTTCGAACCGAACCCCTTTTGACAAGAGCCGCTCCTCATCGGGTGGCTCTTTTTTTTGGGGGTAGAAAACGGTCAGTGCTCAATGATCCTGCGGAATGGCGGTAGCGCGTCCAGCAGCAGTTGGCCGTACCGGCGTGCGATAATCCGACGGTCAAGGATGGTCACCCGTCCGGTGTCCTGCTCGGTGCGCAGCAAGCGGCCCACGGCCTGCACCAGCTTGATGGAGGCGTCCGGCACGGTGATTTCCATGAACGGGTTGCCGCCCCGCTGAGTCACCCACTCGGCCAGGCTGGCCTCAATGGGGTCATCCGGCACCGAAAATGGCAGCCGTGTGATCACCACATGGCCGAGATACTTGCCGGGCAGGTCGATTCCCTCGGCGAAACTGGCGACGCCGAACAACACATTGGGTCGGCCCTCATCAACCCGGGCGCAGTGCTGGCGCAGCACTTCGCCTTTGGCCATGTCGTCCTGGGTGATGATCAGGTCCGGATGTTCCGGCGCCAGCGCATCCCGCACAAGTTGCATTTGCCGGCGGGAGGTGAACAACACCAGCGTAGCCTTCTCCCCTGCCCACAGAGCCGGCAACCGTGACACCAATGCGTCCGTAAAAGCATCATCGGTGGGCATAGCGGTCATCGCCGGTACTTCCACAGTGGCCATTTCGGCATAGCGGAAAGAACTCGGCACCACCAGAAAACGGCTGGCCTCCGGCAGGCCTGCCCGTGCCTGAAGGCGATCGAATCGTCCCAACGCGGTCAGCGTGGCACTGGTCAGCACCGCGCCGTAGGCCCGCGACCATAAACGGGAATACAACAGATTGTCTGCCAGTACCGGGCTGCTGAAGAGGGTGATATCTTCGGCGTGATCCCAGCGTTGGCGAACCGCCCAGCGGGCCGCCGGTGGGCTTTTCAGCTTTGCTCGGGGCTTGGGCGACGCCTCCTCGCCGGACGCGTCCTGCTCGGCTTTCACTGCCGTGGGCTCACACCAGGCCGCCCAGAGTCTCAGTTGCTCTTCCGAACGAGCGTGGAAGGATCCGATCACCGGGTACCAGGACTCTGCAGTCTCCCGATCCACCTCATGCTCTTTACGCTCATCAAAAGCTTTCTGCAGCTCATCCGCCAACACGCCAAGCTGACGAACCAGGTTGGCGGTTACCAGGCGCGCATTTGCAGCCAGCTCCGCCAGTGCTTCCGGCAACTCACCTTCCGGATACCGCCACTGGGCAGAGCGACGTTCCTCACTGAATTCCCAGCCGGTGTTCTGCTCGGCCTCGTCATAGACCTCGGTCAGCGCCACGTCCACTTCCCGGGAGGCATGGCTGACACGATCAATGGTCTTTGCCGCCAGGGTCGACGGCGACAGGTAGGGTTGCATCTTGCCCAGCGCCTGCGAAAGCTGCTTGAGCCACTGGCGCGTGGCATTCAGCGGAACCGACGCGGCGAAATGATTGAGGGCCTTGTCGGGTAAATGGTGGGCTTCGTCAAAAATGAACAGGGCATTCTCCGGCTCCGGCAGAATAGCGCCGCCGCCCAACGCCAGATCCGCCAGCACCAGATCGTGATTGGCTACCACGATATCAGCATCGTCCAGGTCTTTACGGGCGTCGAAGAAGGCACAGCTGTCAAAGTAGCTGCAATGCCGGTTGGTGCACTGGCGGTGGTCGGTGGTCACCTGGCGCCAGACGTCATCGGGAATCTGGTCAGGCCAGTGGTCCCGATCGCCATCCCAGGTACGGGACCCGTAACTGGCCAACATTTCCTCAAAGAATGCTCGGGTGCCTGGCTCCTCATGCCCCGGGCCATCCAGCAGGAACAGTGGCATGGTATCGCTGTCGCCATTACCCTCGTCATGCAGTCTTGCCTCCAGCCGCGACATGCACAGGTAGCGTCCGCGGCCCTTCGCCAGGGTCCATGAAAAATCCATTTTACTGTGTTTCTTCAGGTCCGGCAGATCCTTGTGCACGATCTGGTCCTGCAACGCGACCGTGGCAGTCGAGATGACCAGGGTCTTGCCCAGCGCCCTGGCAACCGGAATTGCCGCAATCAGATAGGCCAGAGTCTTCCCGGTACCGGTACCCGCTTCCACCACACAGGCGGACGGGGGCGAGGTGCGCTGGCCGTCATTTTCGGTGATATCGCCCATATACCGCGCGATTTCCGCAATCATCAGGCGCTGACCGTAACGGGCACGAATATCCTTGCCCGCCAGCACGTCCCGGTAGCTTTGCTGAATCTGCTGCTTGGTGTCGTCAGCGAGGGCCATCAGCGAGGGCTCACCCAGTCACGAACCACACCCACACGGAACCGGCGGCCCTCCTTGCTGAGCTCTACTCCCTCTTCGGTGATGCGTTCAACACGAATGCCGGAAAAGCTGTCGCCGACCCGCATATACTGGTTGTTGATCATCACCCGTCTCGCCGACGGCTCAGAGGCGTAGATGTGACTGTTGAACTTCAGATCGGGAATGCTTCTCTGAAACGGCACGGGCAACTCGACAAGGTGCGGCACACGGCCCTCCGGGATTTGCGCGGGTTCAGTGGGGGACGCCACCGGCAACCTGCGGTCCGGTACAATAATTGTGGGCGCCAGGCGGGGCTCCGGCTCGCCGGTTTCAATGAGTTCAGGCTCACGCACCGGGGGCACCTCGGGCACGTCAACAACAGGTATGTCCCGGGTTTCCGGGGTTTCCTGAGGCTTCGGTGTCTCCCGTGTCTCCGGCGCAGCAGACGTAAGGGTCTTCTCCGCCATCACCGGCCAGAAAATGAAGGCCAGAACCACGGCGTTGATGATCAGCGCAATGGTGATCCAGACGGCAGGCGGGACCGATTTCTTACGCGGTTTGTGAATTATCTGAACCTGTTGGCCGAGGTCAGGAACCTTGCCCTGGCGGCGCTCGCTTTCGGATTTTCTGAGGGCGTCAAGAATGTAGGACATCAGTTCCTTCCACCCGATGCGCCGTCACTGAGCCGCGGGAGATCTGCGTCCAGGTCGTTGTTGATCTGAATGAGGGTCATGGGGCCGGCAATGCCGTCAACGGCCAGGCCTTTCTTGCTCTGGAACCACCTTACCTGTTCGTCCAGGTCCATTCGATTGATCCGGTCGTTCTCTGCAGGATCAGGGCTGTACAGTTCCGCCAACTCCATCATTCTGGCGGCCATGCCGGCGCGGGCAGCCGGGGTTTCATCACGCTCACCCAGCATGTAGGACGGCAACTGCCAGAGCACAGTGAACTTTCCGGACCAGTAGCGTTCAAGGGAACCGGCACTCACTGTCTGCAAGCCGTCCGTGGTCAACAACACCGCCTCCTTGCCGTTGATGCTGCGCAGTACGGCATAACCGGTTTCTCCCGTCGCCCCTGCCCGGGAATCCTCTCCCATACTCTCTTCCGTGTTGCGCAGCTCCAATATGGCGGGCCTGTCCAGAAATGACAGACTGCCCCAGGTCCCCTGACGTTCGAGGCATCGTAAATTGTTTGCCACGGCAAACAGGCACTCAGCAGGGTTTTCCGAGGGCGAATAGTCCAGACCCCAGATCGAAAACAGCAAACGGTAGGCCCCGGTTCGCGAGCTGGTCTGGCGGGCAAAGTCGAACTCCGGAAGGGTCGGAAGGTCGGCCTGCATGCGGCCTTCTTCCTGATTCTGGTTCTGGTTCCCGATCTCGCTCTCGTTCTCGCTCTCGTTCTCGATCGCGTCCTCGTCCTCGTCTTCGTCCTCGAGGCGTTCGATGGCACCCTCCAGCGGCTGCACGGCTTCGCTCGCTTGCGGGCTCGGCGACACCGCATCGGTATCCCAGCGATCGAGCAGCAACACAGTGGCAACCAGCGCCAGCAGCACGGAGGCCGATATCATCAGCAAGTGCCGCTTGTTTCTCCCGTTGCGGGAGGCAACAGCGGCTGACATACCACCCTTGACTTCATGCGCGGCCGTGCGGATGTGCCCGCGGGTGATGATGTGCTCGCCTTCCGCATAGGCACCCAGCAAGGCACGGTCACTGATCAGGTTGACCAGTCGTGGAATGCCGTCACTGACGCGGAATAATGTCTTGATTGCGCCGGCGGTGAAGATGTCTGCACGCAGTCCCGCCACTCCGAGCCGGTAACGCAGGTAGCCCGGCAGCTCGTCCGCAGCCAGCGCATCCAGGTGATAACGGGCAGTCACTCGCTGGTTCAGCTGGCGAAGCTCCGGTCGCGCCAACAACGCCTGGAGTTCCGGCTGACCCAGCAACACGATCTGGAGCAGCTTTTTTTCAGCGGTTTCCAGATTGGTCAGCAGCCGCAGCTGCTCCAGCACATCTGCGGACAGGTTCTGTGCTTCGTCAATTACCAAGACTTTGTGGCGGCCCGCCGCATGGGCTTTCAGCAGATCGGCATTGATCAGGTCAACCAGCTGTTTGATGCTTGCGCCCAGGGGGTGAGAAATTTCCAGCTCGTCGCAAACCGACGACAGCAACTCCCGGGCGGACAACCTGGGGTTGAGAATCAGGGCGATATCGACGTGGTCGGGAACGTTTTCGATGAAGCAGCGGCTAACGGTGGTTTTCCCTGTACCCACCTCTCCGGTAATGACAATAAACCCGCCCTGCCCCTGGACGCCGTACATGAGATGCGCCAACGCTTCTTTATGGCGCTCACTCAGATACAGGTAGCGGGGATCCGGAGCAATCGAAAACGGGGGTTCCCGAAAACCGAAGAAATCGTAGTACATGAGTGTCCAGTCAGGTGCTCAGGCGGAGAAAGAAAAAGTCGCAGGGACAGACGTCGCTCCCAGTGACGCGCTCATCATACCGCCCGGCTCCCTGGCGTGTCATCTCAGGAGCTACCGGATTCGGCATTGCTGACCAGCCTTAATTCACTGGTGGCTCGTTTTTGCTGGTTTTTGAGACGACGGACACAGCGCTCCAGGGTTTTGGAAATCCGGGCGTGGGAACGAATCATTGAGATCTTGGGCCAGGTCGCACGCTCACCGGCGAGGATCATTTCCCGCACGTAGGCCGGCTCCGGATTGCTCAGCATTCGGCGGAAATCCCGCCACCGGTAATTCGGCGCTATAGTGACATCACCGGAATAGCGCTGCGCCATGATGGTGTACATCTGTCCGGAGATCTGTCGAAGTATTTCCGGGCGCACCCGCTTGCGGAGATAGTCGAACAACCCCTGGCCATGGAACTGGATTTCGGACTTGACCAGATGCAACGGCAGCTTCGCCAGACTCAGTTTTTCGTCCCGCCCGCCCCGGGCCAGAAACGGCACCACATGGGGATTGGTCTGGCTGACAATGGTGTAGTTGACGTCGTACAGGTGCATCAGACGCTCAATGGGCAGATCGCTGACCACAGAGCCGTCCACAAACTTCAGCCTCGGCATATACGGCAGCGAGTGGCCGTGAATGTCCTTTTTCATCAGGGTAACCGGCGGGAAAATGCCCGGTACCGCGGCACTGGCCAGCGCAGCACTCCAGACCAGCAGGTATGGCGAGGTGTACCCACTCAATAATCGCGCCTTCTGATGGGCCTGTACCGGCGAGACGCTGACGTTGATGGAGCGCCCGGTGCGCTGATATGCCTCTTCGAACGTCAGCTCACCCATGTTTGCCCGCAGGCAGGACTTGAGCTGGTCCTGATCCATCAGGCCGTCACCCTGCATGGCGCTGAGCAGACCGCGCCATTTCCAGGCTTTCAGGTGGTGGTTTTCCGGCACCAGCATTTCCGGGATTTCCGCGTCCGTATGGACACCCAGAATGCCCGCAATAATGGCGCCAATGCTGGAACCGGCAATCACCTGAGGCAACAGCCCTTTTTCCCAGAGCGCCTTGATGACGCCGAAATGAAACATGCCCAGCGTTGCACCACCGCTGAGCAGGAGTGTCGGGCGACCATAGCTGTTCAGGGTGTCGCGGAAGAACTGGAGCTTTTCGGATACCGGGAAACCGGGGACGGGGTGATCGCAAAGGAAATCCAGCGCTTCACACACCTGAACGATGTACTCTTCAATCAGATGTTTGGTGCCCACCCGTGACTGGGTATAGAGCGCCGGGTTCCCCATGTTTCCCAGGTCGTGATGCAACCCTTCCCTCAGCGCACGCTTGAGGCGCTCAACATCGTTCTGTTGACGGTACTGCTGGAGATTGCTGAGCCGATCGTAGATCAGCTCGTAATGGTAAAGGTCGGAAACAAAATCCTCTTTCCACTCAGCGCTGCCCTCGAGGAAATCGAGTTCCAGGGCAGCGGCTTTCCAAACTTCGTAATTGGGGGCCTCCGCCAGCATTTTGCGAAACTTGCGAATGCGGTCGTCGGTCATTGGCGTCAGAAATCTTCCAGCATCAGGTCATCGTCTTCTTCAGCAAACGGATCAGATGTGGTTTTACCATCATTGATCAGGAACTCCCGCCGCTGCAGATAGGCATTTCTCACGAAAGTATAGCCGTCTCCGGACATGAAGCCCTCGGCGGGAATCAGATCGGCGCGTTTGTCGACAATCTGCAGGCCACGGGCGTAATACACATCCGGAGTTTCGGCATAATCCCAGGCAGATGGCAGTAACACCATATCAGTGCCGAAACCGGTCAGATCACGGGGGTTGGACGGTCCCAGAAACGGCAACATGAGGTAAGGGCCGGAGTTCATGCCCCAGTATCCCAGTGTCTGACCGAAATCTTCCGGACGCTCCGGCAGTTCGAAGGCGGTGGCGACGTCAATCAGCCCACCCAGACCAAACACGGTGTTGTAGGTAAAGCGACCCGCCGCAACCACTGCAGACTCGCCCTTGAGCTGGAACAGACTGTTCGCGAAATTTCGAACTTCGGTGAGGTTATTGAAAAAATTGGTGACTGCCCGATCCGCAAAGCCGGGCATGACCGTCCGGTACCCACTGGCGATGGGGCGCAGGAACCAGTCGTCGATGGCTTCATTGAAGCCATACACCTTGCGGTTCCAGTCCTCATAGGGATCCGATTCGTTCACCGGCTGCGACTGCTCCGGAGCTGGCTCCTGCATGTTCTGGGCGGCCACGTTCGACGCACCGGCAAACAGGGCTAGCATCGCGAATAAAACCAGCGTCGGCGACGGGCGCCGGAAATAAAAATGTGTCATCTGAGCGCCTGAGGTTGTTAATTCCGTTTCTGTTCGTCGAGAATACCGGCTCTGTTATTCTTTTTATTCGCTCTCAGGTTCGGAGGAACCCGATGTCAGTACCGGGAAATCTAGTCAACACCTTGTCCGCACCCCTGCGTTGGGGGGATATGGATGCATACGGCCACGCCAACAACACGGTTTATTTCCGCTTTTTCGAGGAAGCCCGGATTGTGTGGCTGAACTCCATGAACCTCGGCGGCCCCGAGGCCGCGGACGGTCCGATCATTATAAAGACCAGCGCGACCTTTCTGAAGGAATTGAGCCATCCAGCGTCGGTTGTGGTCAAAACATACGCTGACAAGGCGGGTAATACCAGCCTTGATACGTATCACTCGCTGACCGACGCCGACACCGGGGAATTGTACGCCGAGGGATATGCCAAGATTGTCTGGTTTGACCGCGTCAACCGCTCATCGACCCGGTTGCCGGATTCTCTGCGAGCCCTGGCAACCGAGTGATCAGAGAGGCTATCGGCGGCGCACGACAACGCTGCCGATAGAATACCCGGCACCGAACGAGCAGATCACCCCGAGATCGCCGGTCTGCAAATCGTCCTTGTTCTTGTGGAAGGCAATGATGGAGCCGGCCGAACTGGTATTGGCGTATTCATCAAGAATCACCGGGGCCTCGTCGGTGGTGGCGTCGCGGCCAAGGACCTTGCGGGCAATCAACTGATTCATATTAAGATTGGCCTGATGCAGCCACATGCGCCGCAAATCACCGGGTGCCAGGGTCAACTGCTGCAGCTGAGCCAGTATGGTCTCTGCCACCAGTGGCGACACTTCCTTGAACACTTTCCGGCCCTGCTGAACAAACAGCTTGTCCGGCTTGCCCACACCGGCCTCATCGGCACGGTTCAGGAAACCGAAATTGTTGCGGATATTATTCGAGAACCGGGTTTTGAGCCTGGTGCCAAGAATCTCGAAGCCCTGGCCGGCGGCAACGTCGGATTCCCGCTCAACCAGAATCGCGGTGCAGGCGTCACCGAAAATGAAGTGGCTGTCGCGATCGCGGAAATTGAGGTGGCCTGAACAGATTTCCGGGCTCACCACCAGCACCGCGCGGGCGCTGCCATTTTCCACAGAATTCACCGCCGCCTGCAGGCCGAAGGTTGCCGAACTGCAAGCGACGTTCATGTCATAGGCAAAGCCATCAACACCCAGAGCTTCCTGGACCTCGATGGAGATGGCCGGATACGCCCGTTGCAGGTTAGAACAGGCGACAATCACCGCGTCCACGTCGGCTGCGGTTTTGCCGGCCTGCTGTAACGCCCCCTGACAGGCTGCAACGGCCATGTCGCACTGCACTGACGGTTCGTCATTGCTGCGGTCCGGAATCGATGGCGCCATCCGCTGCGGATCCAGGATGCCCTGCTTGTCAATTACATGGCGGCGCTTGATCCCGGATGCTTTCTCGATAAAGGCAGAAGACGAGGGTTGTAAGGGTTCCTTTTCGCCGCGGGCTATTTCGTCCGCGTTTCGGGCATTCTCAAGCTCTACGAAGGCGTTGAATGCCTCCACCAGCTCGTCGTTATCAATGGTTGCAGGCGGTGTGTACAGACCGGTTCCGCTAATGACGGCTTTAATCACGCTAACCCCACGTCAACTGTCTTCAAAAGAGTGAAAGATAATTCCGATAATGCACCAAATAGTAACACAGTCCCGACGATTTGCCCGCGACGACGAAAGTATCACACCCGTGTCTGCTCCCACTGCCGGTCAAGGCGCTTGACCGAGACCGGCATGATCGTGCCCAGTTGCTGTGCGAAGAATGACACCCGGAACTCTTCCAGCATCCAGCGGTACTGGGTCAGCTCAGGATCCCGAATCCCCTGACGCTGCTGCTGCTCGAGTTTACTGGCGTAACGGGACCACAGGGGGTCGATGGTGTGAAGAAACTCACGCTCACGACCGGTCTCCCGGGGCATTTTCTCCAGCCGCAGAGCCGCGGCCTCGAAATAGCGGCCGAACTGCTGAAGCCAGGAAGGGGGTGTCATCACCAGAAACCCGGGGTAGACCAGGTGTTGCAGCTGGAACTTCAGATCCGCCATGCTGTTGGCCAGGGACAGGCTGATTTTCCCTTTCAGCTGCTTGGCGACCCGGTGATAACCCTGCATGGCATCGTGCAAGTGGCGGTCTGCCTGTTCCAGCGCAGGGATGAAATCACCGCGACCCTTATTGAAGATGGCGTCAAAGTGCTGCTGGTCACGGGGCAATTCATCGGGCAGAAAATGCGTCATGGCTGTCGCCAACAGCAGGTCATCCAGCAACACCCGGGCCTGACCGACCGGTGCAAACATCAGCGCCGAGGCCTTGAAATGAGGCAGTTTGCGCTCGAGATCGTCCAGGGTGTTGCCAAAACGGTTCAGCATCAGCCTGGCGACGGCCTTGCGAGTAGCATCCTCCGCGGTCAAGCGGTCAAGGTATCGCGCTACCCTGACCCCATTGCCCTGGTCATCCAGCGCCGGGTAAACCGTTACCTGCATTCCGCCCCGCTCGGTCTGGACCGACTCAGGCAAGGCTCCGAAATCCCACGTTTCGTGAACCTGATCCGTCAGCTTGTCGTCGCTGGCTTGTGCCGCCGATGCAAGTGCCTCCTCGGCCTTGCCCTCAAGCTGCCCCTGAAGGACCGACGCCTCGCGGCCCTCCGCCATGACCTTGCCGCCATCACCGAGCACCCGGACGTTCATCCTGAGATGCCGCGGTAACTCATCCTCTGACCACGCCTGGGGATCAATCTGCACACCGGTCATTCGCCGCAGCTGCTCTCCCAGCTGCAGGGCCAGCGGTTCATTGGTGGGCTGCAGGTTCTCCAGGGCTGCGTCCACAAAATCCGGCACCGGCACAAAATTACGTCGCAAGGATTTGGGCAGGCCTTTCACCAGGGCGATGCATTTCTCCCTCAGCAGCCCCGGAACCAGCCATTCCAGCCGCCGGGCCGGAATCTGCTTCAATGCCATCAGCGGCACCTGCAGCGTGACACCGTCGCGCTCGCTGGTGGGTTCAAATTCGTAACTGAGGGGATATTGAACGCCCTCCCACGCCAGAAAATCCGGGTACAGGTTGCCGGCCTGCGCATCCACAGGCCGCTGCAGGATATCCTGTTCCGTCAATTCCATGTTCTTCAGTTCCGGCGCACTCAGACCCTTCCACCAGCTTTCGAAATGCCGACCGCTGACGATGTCCTCGGGCAGGCGCTGGTTGTAGAACGCCACCAATGCCTCGTCGTCCACCAGCAAATCCCGCCGTCGCGTTTTCTTCTCCAGGTTTTCCACCGTATCCAACAACGCCCGGTTACGTTCGATGAACGGCGCGCGGGACCGGTAGTCCCCCTCAACCAGGGCGTGGCGGATAAACAGATCCCGACAGACTCCGGGGTCCACCTTGCTGTAGGGAATTGGCCGCCGTGTCACGACATCCAGCCCGTACAGCGTTACTTTCTCGTAGCCCATCACCTGGCCGCGTTTCTGCTCCCAGTGCGGTTCAAAATAGTGGCGCTTCACCACGTGGCCGGCCAGTGGTTCAATCCATTCCGGCTGGATCGCCGCTACCGTTCGGGCAAACACCCGGCTGGTTTCAACGATTTCAGCGGCAACAATCCACTTCGGTGCGCTCCTGGAGACTTTCGAACCGGGAAACAGTGTCACCTTCCGATTTCGGGTGGCGAGGTACTCGCGCTTTTCTACCTTCAATGCCACCTGCCCCAGCAGTCCGGCAAGGATCGCTTTGTGAAGCGAATCGTAGTTGGCAGGCTCGGTATTGATCGCCAGTTTCTGCTCGCGGCAGATCAGCGTCAGCTGACGGTGAATATCGCGCCACTCCCGCATGCGCATCCACGACAGGAAAGTTTTCTGACAGACTTTCTTCAACTGATTCTGCGACAGCTCCTGCCGTTGCTCCTCGTAAAAACGCCACAGGTTCAGCAGGCTGGCAAAATCCGATTCTTTGTCATTAAACGGTGCATGAGCCTGGTCGGCTGCCTGCTGTTTGTCCTGCGGGCGCTCCCGCGGGTCTTGAATACTCAGGCCGGCAATGATCACCAGCGTTTCCGACAGGCTGCCCAGCTCCGCCGCGGTCACCAGCATCCGCGCAAGGCGGGGATCCAGCGGCAGCCGCGACATGGTCTGGCCGAGACGGGTCACCCGGCGCTTGTCATCCACCGCGCCCAGCTCTTCCAGCAGTTTGTAGCCATCGTTGATCAGGCGGCTGTCCGGCGCTTCCAGAAACGGAAAATGACGTATGTCGCCCAGCCCGGTGGTCGCCATCTGCAAGATAACGGAGGCCAGATTGGTGCGCAGGATTTCCGGATCGGTGTATTCCGGACGGTTGATAAAATCCGTTTCATCGTAGAGCCGGAAACAGATGCCCGGTGCTACCCGACCGCAGCGCCCTGCCCGCTGGTTGGCACTGGCCTGGGATACCGCCTCGATGGGCAACCGCTGAATTTTCGAGCGCACACTGTAGCGACTGACACGCGCGACGCCGGTGTCGATAACGTAGCGGATGCCCGGCACGGTGAGTGAGGTTTCGGCCACGTTGGTGGACAGCACCAGCCGCCGGCCCCGATGGCCTTGGAACACCCGGTTCTGCTCCTGATTGCTCAGTCGGGAGTACAGCGGCAACACCTCTGTGTGTTTCAGATCCACATGCCGCAGCACCTTGCTGAGGTTACGAATCTCACGCTCCCCGGGCAGGAACACCAGTACATCGCCCGGAGGCTTTTTCTGCTGACGCTCGTGCTGCTCGATTTCCTCGAGGGCCTGAAGCACACCATCGGTCCAGCCCTGGTCGCGATCGTCCTCATCGCCCGTCAACGGGCGGTAACGGATATCCACCGGATAGGTCCGACCACTGACCTCGATCACCGGCGCATCGTTGAAAAAGTCGCTGAACCGGTCCACCTCGATGGTGGCGGAGGTAATGATCACCTTCAGGTCCGGTCGTTTTGGCAGCAACTGACGCAGGTACCCCAGCAGGAAATCAATGTTCAGACTGCGTTCGTGGGCCTCGTCAATGATCAGTGTATCGTAGCGGTCCAGAAACCGGTCGTGCTGAATTTCCGCCAGCAGGATACCGTCGGTCATGACCTTGACCCGGGACTGCTCCGAGGTCGTGTCGGTAAAGCGTACCTGGTAACCCACCTGTTTGCCGGTCTGCTCGCCCAGCTCTTCGGCAATACGGGCCGCCACACTGCGAGCGGCAATCCGACGGGGCTGGGTGTGGCCGATCAGACCGCGTATGCCTCGCCCGCTGTTCATGCAGATCTTGGGAATCTGGGTGGTTTTACCGGAGCCCGTCTCGCCGGCAATGATAACCACCTGGTGGTTCTCGATGGCGTTACGGATGTCATCAACCCGTTCCGAAACCGGAAGGTCTGGCGGGAACGTCGCCGGCTTATGCAACGCCTGGCGTTGTTGCACCCGTGCCAGTCCACGATCCAGCCAACCGGCCATTTTCTCCAGGTCTTTCTGATCCGGCCTGCCCTTTTTGCGCGCCAGCAATTTGTGAATGCGGGCGGCTTCCTGCCGGTTGCAGGCATCCAGTTGTTCCTGAATGGCCTTCACTGCCGCGGTAGTGTCAGATGCGGGCGAGGATGCGTTTGTGGGGGTCCGGGTCATGAACGGAAGTTACCAGTGTCGTTTGCAATCAATGGAAAAGCGCCAGTCTAACGGCATTGGCTGACCTGTTAAACGGGAAAACCCCGCCGTGGCGGGGTTTTCCTTACCGTAAGAGCCTGCCGGAGCACGCTCGAGCGGGATTTTACTTCTTGTTCGCTTCGTCGCGCAGTTCACGACGCAGAATCTTGCCCACGTTGGTCTTGGGCAGTTCATCACGGAATTCGAAGTTCTTCGGCACCTTGTACGCGGTCAGACGCTCACGGCAGAACTCTTTGAGCTCGTTCTCGGAAACCCCTTCCGGAGTCGCCACCAGGAACACCTTGACGGCTTCGCCGCTTTTCGCGTCCGGGATGCCGACGGCTGCACACTCGACAACCTTCGGATGGCTGCTCACCACATCCTCGATCTCGTTCGGGAATACGTTGAAGCCGGACACAATGATCATGTCCTTTTTACGATCGACAATGCGGATGTAGCCGTCTTCCTGAATCAGCGCGATATCGCCGGTTTGCAGGAAACCGTCGTCGGTGAAGGACTTCTGGGTATCTTCCGGCCGCTGCCAGTAGCCGCGCATTACCTGGGGGCCCTTGACGCAGAGTTCACCCGGCTCGCCCAGCGGCGTCTCATTGCCGTCGTCATCAATGGTCTTCACCAGGGTGGACGGAATCGGGAGACCGATGGTGCCCAGTTGAATGGCGCTGTGCGGGTTGAAGGTGACAACCGGAGAGGTTTCGGTCATGCCGTAACCTTCAGTGATTTCACATCCGGTCACCCGCTGCCACATCTTGGCGGTGTCGCTGGTCAGGGCCATACCGCCAGAAGACGTCAGTTTGAGTGCGCTGAAATCGAGCGCCTGAAAGTCTTCGTTATTACACAGGGCAACAAACAGGGTGTTCAGGCCCAGGAACGCGGTGAACTTGTGGTTCTTGAGCTCTTTCACGAAACCGGGAATATCCCGCGGGTTCGGGATCAACACGTTGTGCGCGCCGGCTTCCAGCATGATGCCGCAGTTCAGGGTAAAGGAATAGATGTGATACAGCGGCAGCGGCGCAATAACCACTTCCTGGCCTTCCACAATGATGTCTTCCATCATCGGGCGGGTCTGCAGCAGGTTGGCCACCAGGTTGCCGTGAGTCAGCATGGCACCTTTGGCCACGCCCGTGGTTCCACCGGTGTACTGAAGAACGGCAATGTCGTCCTGCTTGCTTTCAACCGACGTGAACTTCTCACGCGCGCCGGCACTCAGCACGGCCGGCAGTTTGTGCGCCTGCGGCAGGTTGAACGGCGGTACCATTTTCTTGACGTGCTTGATCACCGCGTTCAGCAGCGTGCGCTTGATCGGCGAATGCATGTCGGCGATCTCGGTCACGATCACGTGCTCGATACCGGTGTGTGGCAGGACCTTCTCAGCGTTCTCGGCCATGTTGGCCAGAACCACCAGGGCCTTGGCTCCGGAATCGTTGAACTGGTGCTCCATTTCCCGCGTGGTGTAAAGCGGGTTGGTGTTGACCACAATCAGGCCGGCGCGCATGGCACCGAACACAACCACCGGGTATTGACTGACGTTCGGCATCTGTACCGCGATGCGGTCGCCGGGTTTGAGGTCGGTCTTGTTCTGAAGCCAGGCAGCAAAGTTACGGCTCTGGGTGTCGAGGTCACGGTATGTCAGGGTGGCGCCAACGGCGCTGAATGCTGGACGGTCTGCGTATTTCTGAACGGCCTGATCAAACACATCTACCATGCTTTTATATTTGTTCAGGTCGACCTCACGGGGCACACCAGCGGGGTACTTGTCCTGATAGAACTGCTCGAAATCCATCACCATCTCCTGTAGGGCGCTTGTGTTTATATTGTTCTACCGCTGTCGGGCTGGTTAAAAAATCAACCCGACAAAAGTATCAGCCTAAAAATGAGTGGCAGAGAATAGCAGTTTTGTGACCGATGAGGTAGTTTTCAGAGCACACCTGTTTCGTGCCTTTACATACATTACCCATTCGTGGAGAAGCCCATGAGCGACGCGCCCGATACCCTGGAAAACATCACCTACGACGAGTTGCAGGAAGGCGATTCCGCCACCTTCACCCGCACCCTGACGGAAGACGAGCTCGTGCTGTTCGCGGCTGTGTCCGGTGACGTCAACCCGGTGCATCTGGATGCGGATTTCGCGGCCGACTCGATGTTCAAGGAGCGCATTGCCCACGGCATGTGGTGCGGTTCACTGATTTCAGCCGCACTGGCCACTGTCATGCCCGGCCCCGGAACCATCTATCTGGAACAGAGCCTGGCGTTCAAACGCCCGGTGAAACTCGATGACACCCTCACCGTCACCCTGACCGTGCAGAGGAAAGAGGCGAAAAACCGGGTGGCGCTCCAATGCGTTGTTCACAACCAGAACGGTGAAGAAGTGGTCAGCGGTCAGGCCCGGGTTATTGCGCCAACCCGAAAGCTGACGCTCAACAAGCCCCGTCTGCCCAGGATCACCATCGAATACTGATTATCCCGGCAGAAAATCAATCGGGAATTTGACCCTCCGCGCCGCGACGTCCGCGGAACCGAAGTTGAACAGCCGAACCCGGGTCGCGATCCGGGTTTCCAGTTCCGGGTTGTCCAGATCGGAACTGACCACCTTGCAATGGGACACGGTTCCGTCCGGCTCGATGACCAGCTCGAGCAGCACCTTGCCTTCCAGAGTCGGATCCTGTCTCAGTTCACGGCGATACATGGAATACAGCGCGGTTTTCTGGGCGTCGAAAACCTTGCGGATATTGCTCATGCCCCGTTCAGCGGGCCCGGCTTCAGCCCTTGCTACCTTCACCGGCTCAGGGTCCGGAGTGGCTACCACCTCACGGACCTGATGACGACTGACTTCCGCCACCCGTGCCGGCGCCTGTTCGTCCGCAACACCGCCGCTGCCCTTGAGAGCTTTGTCACGGGTGCGACGGCTGCTCGGCTCGTTCGGGTTTCCTGACGGGACATTGGCGGCAAGGGTCTGAACCGGCTCGGAATCTGCCCCATGCAGTGCGGCCATCTGCTCTTTCATGGCGAACAGGCCCGAGCGGGACGCAGTCTCCCGGGCTTGCTCGGTGGTCTGGCGGTCAGGGTCAGGTGGTCGCTGGGTAACATCCGTGCGTTGTGGTTGGGGCTCGACCTCCGATCGCTCTGCCTCGGGCTCTGCTTCCGGTTCCGGCTCTGGTTGCGGTTCCGGCAATGCAACCGGCTGGGGTGGCTGACGCTGCTCCACCAGTTTGGCCAGCCTTGGCGGCACTTTTTCCGTTTCGCTGCGCTCGGGCGCGGGGACGTCCAGCATGGGAATGACTACCGCAGGCGGCAAAAATACCATCAGCGTCACCATCAGGATTCGTGCAAAACGTCTGTTTTCACCTGTTTCAGGCGTCCAGGGCAAGCCGCGATGGGCATCAGACGGGTCAACCATTGCGGACCTCCCCAACCGACTCGACCGCCAGCTTCACCTGTCGATATTCCTGGTCAACACAGGTCTGCATGATTTTCCGGAGTAGCCGGTAGTCGGTGTCACGTCCGGCCATGATCGTCACCTCAAAGCCATTCTCCGGCGTCTCGCCGCGACGATCCCGCCGCAAGCTCAGCTCATCTGCCAAACCTGCTACCGTCGCATCCCCGGCCTGAATGGTGTCCAGGCGAGCCACTTCCCGCCCCTGCACCAGTATCGACTGCCCACTCACCTGCACCGTGAGGGTTTCCCCTGCTGCATGCTGCGCAGTCGATTGTGGCAACGGCACGTCCGCCGTGTTCTGCATGACCTTGACGTCGGATGAATTCACCATCAGGAAGAACACCAGAATGGTGAAAATATCCATCAGCGACACCAGATTCAGCCCGCCTGCGCGGTGCATACGGGCGTAGTGGCGCTTCATTCGCTGGGAGCGACGGGATGTTTTCATGCCCCCTCCCCGGTTTCAGCCACTCCGGCACTGGCGGTGCCGGCCAACTCACGGTCATCTGGCGCATCAGCCAGAGAAACGTCTGGAAACAGCTCGGCTTCCACCTGACTGGCCGCTACCACCGCAGCGTAGGAGCGAACCGTGTCCATGGTGGTCACCAGGGTCTGATAATCAATATCGGCGCCGACCTCCAGGACCAGATCGGTCTTTTCGGGCACCCTTGCCTTGATCTGCTGCAGAACCGCTCGTAACCCGTCAAAGTCCTGGGTGCTTTCAACCAGTGGCAGAGTCCGGATCACACCGCGTTCACTGTCAGACACTTCGATGCCGCTCGGGATCACGGTGACCACCAGTCGCAATTCCTCAACCGAGGGCGCCTCGCCGGGGGCCATGCCGGGAAAGTTCAGTTCGATGGTGCGGATCTGGCTGAACACCATGCCGAGCAACAACACCGGCACCAGAACGATCATCAGGTTGAGAAAAGCGGTAATGTCCAGTTCCGGGTTGCTCACCGCCCTGCGATGTCTGCGTCTCATACAGTGCCCTCCGGCTCAGGCCGCAGACTGGCCGGGAAACTGGTCAGAGATAATGTTCAACAATTTCACCCCGGCCATTTCAAAGCTGTCGACGATTTCGTTGGTTCGGGTCTGTAGCAGGGCATGAAACATCAACAGGGGTATCGCTGACATCAAGCCGAACGCCGTGGTATTCATGGCGACCGAGATACTTTCCGACAACAGGGTGGCCTTCTGGGCCGGATCCGCTGCAGCGACGGCGGTGAACGCCGCAATCAGTCCGATAATGGTGCCGAGCAGCCCCATCAGTGTGGCGATATTCGCCAGAGTAGCGAGGTACTGGGTGCGCTTCTCGAGACGCGGCAGCACCTCCATCAACCCCTCCTCCATGGCGTACTCGATGTCCTCACGGCGGTGGTTATTGAGCAAACGGCCAATACCAGCGCCCATGATCGAGGCAATGGCGCTGTCGGAACTGTTGGCGGCTTTCATCGCACGCTGATAATCCCGCTTGCGCAACAACGGCAGAATGCCTTTCTCGAAGGCCAGGCGGTTACGGCGTCGCACGGCCCCCAGATAGATAAAGCGCTCGAGGGTGATGGCCAGACCGATCATCAGCACCAACGCTATCGGATACATGAAGGGACCACCTTCCTGAAAAAAACGAATCACAGTTTCCAGCATTCTCAGACTCCCGCAGTTACTGCAAAGACAGGGATGAATCCAGCGAAGGATTCAGGGTTTCACGAAACACCCGGTGGCGCTCGAGCGCGACCGGATCCATGGGTTCAAGCAGGTCCGGCGCACCATCATCCAGCCGCGCCCGGGGCCGTCGGGGTAAGGTGGGTGGCTGCCAGGGCAGAATGTACAGAAGACCGGGATCATCGTCGGCAGACTGGGCCGAAATGCCATCAACCCTGAGCGCCCCGGTCGATTCCGTTTGGGGATCGGCCGCAACCGGTACAGTGCTGATCACTGCCAGTACAAGCGATCCGGCCAGCAGCCGACCTACCGTGCCCGGTCGCGGCCAGGGCCTTATCCGTTTAACCATTTACTGCAGCCTCCGTTCCAGATCGGCCATCCAGCCGGCCACCTGTCGATCGTCGTCGCCGGTCAGCTCGCGGTAACGTCGGTAGTGAGCCAGAGCGGTCTCAAGATCCAGCAGGTACAGCTCGGCAATCACCGCAAGGTTGTAGTGCAACTCGGGTGTGTCAGGAGACGCCTCGACGCCGCTGCGGAGCAGTCTGGCCGCCTCGCGAAACTCACCTTCGTCCTTCAGGGAGAGGGCTCGATTGTTGAGCGCCACCACGGCTTGGGGGTCCAGAGAGGCGGGTTGGGCCGGGGCCTTTTCAGGCTCGGGTCGGGGCTGGGAGGCGCATCCCACCAAGATCAGCATCACTACCAGCATTCCGCTCAATACGCGTTCAGGCGTCATCGTTCGTCTCTCCGGTCCATGTCATCCATCGAACGTCGCGGTCGTAGCGGCCCGGGAACAGTTCTGCCAGGGCATTCAGGCTTTTCTCCACCCATTTGTTGTAGCCATGCTCGGGCAATAACTGGTGGTTTCGCGCGTGCAGGTTGATCGCTTTCTCCTCGAAGGGGTACGCCTCCTCCTCCAGGAGCATCCGGTACTGGGCCCGCTCAAGATCATTCAGCTCGTCGGGAACGGCCGAATTCATCAGGTCACGGGCAAGGGTCCGGTAAAGCTCCGCGCGTCGGTAAAGGGTTTCAGACCTGACACCTTGCTGATCGAACTGTTCCGCTTCCGAAAAACGCTGTGTCGCCAGCTCCAGCGCCTGCTGCTTGTGGCTCAGGGATTGTTGAAGGGGTTGGTTCAGAGGAATGGCTCCGAATGCCTCCGCAGCCGATATTCCCAATGCCAGGGCCGAGCCGGCAGACCAGCGTAGTGTGTCTTCTGAATGCCACTGACTGGCCAGCTCCGCGCTCACCATGCCTTGTCGGTAGCGCGGGACCGACACTCCGGAATCGATCAGACGTTGACGCATACGTTGCAGAAGCAGATGCTCTGGAGCGTCGGAAGGCGCCGATGCGATTGCCAGGTAATCCTGATATATGGCATTTCGCCGTCCAGTGGCCTGGCCACGATGAAAATACTCAGCGGCCTGCAGTTTGCTCGGCCAGGGATCGATGGCCGTCCGTGCGGCTTCCATCAACTCCAAAGCCGCCCGAACCGGCTGGTCCGAGGATTCGTAAGCCAACACCAGCTTATCGCTGATGTGGCGGCTCAGTTGATGTTCGGGAAAATCGCCGCGGAACCGGGTGAATTCGTTGATGGCACCCTGCCAGCGCTCCGCCAGAAGCAGGCTGTTTGCGGCATCGTAGCGGCCTTTGATTGCAATATCGGAGCCCGGAAGCGCGGTATCAACGCGCTGGAAGTGGGCCACAGCCAGATCGGTGTCACCGGAACTCTGGGCGGCCTCGCCCTGACGGTATATGGCGGCAGCCAGTTGGCGCTTCACAGCCCGGGTTTCCTCGGAATCCATGTCCTTCAGGACACCGGATTGAATCAGGCGGTCAGCCTTGCGCCAGGCATTTTCCGCGCCTCGGTGGTCGTCCGAATCTGTGTGGATTTCGCCCAAAACCAGCCAGGCAATGTATTGATCCGCAGGTTGTGATCCGTTCAGCTGATGCACGCGCTCGGCAAATCGCCGGGCTTGAGTCAGCTCTCCTTGTTCAAGCCACCGATTGGCAAGATCGGCATACAAGGCGGGTAGCCTCGCGTCATTTCGAAAAGCGGCTTCGAATTGCTCCGCCTCGTCAGAGAGCGTCTCGAGCGTGACCGGGTGGTCAATGCGGTGGTCTGCGCCGTCACGCTGTATGACGACCGCCGCCCAGGCGGCATCGGCAGCGCCCCGATAACCGGGCGTGTCATAAGCGGCCTGCCGATAGTTTGTCAGCGCCCGATTAAAGTCACCGGACTGGAGGCGCGCGTCCCCTGCCAGCCTGAAAATATCTCCCGGCGCTGCGTCATGCCTACCGAGGCGCTCGTAGTACTCAGCGGCGCGGGCAAACTGCTCCGGATCAGAGCTGTTCTGACCCCGGCTGTAGTGATAGTCCGCAAGCTCGCGGCCGAACGTCCGCCACAACGCCTGATCCTTCGCATCCAGCCGCTGGTAAGCTTCCGCCCCCTCGAACGCCGCGACGAATGCTGCCTGGCCGCGCCGCGCTTGCCCCTGCTCGCCAGCCTGACGCCACACTTCCACCACCTGCGCCATAAACGCCGGCACAGCCATGTGTCCGGGCTGCAATTCAACGAACCGCTGATTCACCGCCACGCTAGCGGCGTGCCGGCCCTTGCTGGCGTAATAATCCGCGAGTCGGTCAAACAACAGGTAATCATAGGGTTTTGAGCCAGCCTTGCTGAGCCAGGCTATGAGCGCATCTGCCCCGTCGGTCTCAGCGGCCATCAGCGCCAGCACACGGAGCGTATCATCCATCAGCTCCAGGTCACTGTCGGCCACGCGCGCGATGCTGGCCTGATCGGGCATGGGCTGGTCCAGCACTTCGAGAAACGAGGCGGCCGACCGGGCCCAGGCTCCGGCGCCCTGTTTGAACTGACTCCAGCCCTGCATGTAGCGGGCTTTGATTTTCAAACCGCCCCCCTCATCACCGGCGATCAAGCGGCCGTATTCCGCCTCGGCTTCGACATAGCGGCCGGCCGAAAACGCCGATTCGGCGATGCGGAAACGTGCTTCCGGCACCAGTGCTGATTGTGGATACAGCCCAACCAGCTGTTTGAGTCGCTGAAAGGACTCGCCTCCCTGCCCCACATAGGCATGAGCCTTGGCCATCTGATACAGCAGTTCATCCAGCTTGCCCTGAAAGGCACCCCGTTCAACGATCGCCTCATAGCTCCCCAGAGCTTCGCGGTACAGCCGCTGCTCCTCTTCGACGTCAGGCTGCACCACGTGCCCGGTAGCGTGCTGGATATTGGCCAACCGGTTCAGCGCGTCGATTCGTACCTCCGGCTTGTCGGTGGAGTCAAAAAGCCGCTGATAACGGCGAGCTACTTCTTCCGGCGATATCGCCGGCATGGGTCGGGATTCAAACGTCAGGAACACCGGACGCATATCGCCGATGGTTTCACCGTCACTGCCCAATTCGACACGAAAGGATTGCTGGGCGAGTACCGGCGTTGCCGTCAGGAACAGGACGACGCCAACCCAGTCACGACAGCGACGCGACATACCGTAAATCAGATGACTCATTGTCCACCCCGCTCAAGCGCTTCCAGGGCGAGGTATTCGTACAGGTGGGCAATCTGTTGCTCGGTTTTGTCCAGAGCGAACGTCATCCGCTTGTCCTGATCTGCAACGAAAGTCAGCGCTACACGGTCGAGACTGGATTCGGCCCGTTCCTGAAGCTTCGCCACCTGTAACCTGAGCGATTGAACGTTGGCCAGAGCGGCATCCGCACGGTGCACCAGAGCCGCAAGCCGGGCGTCTCTTTTCGCCAGCCGCCGCTCCAGTGAGGTCAGCGCGGTTTCCACAGCGCTCAGTGTCTCAGCCGTGTTCGACAGCTCGTCCCGGGCTGACTTGGCACCCTGGCGTTGTGCCAGTGTCCGAACCTGTGCCCCCAGCGTTTCCGCCCTGTCAGCCAGCCCTGCCCGGCTCGTCCCGGCAGAACCCGGATCTGTGGCCAGCCGTTCGCGTAGTGAGGTCTTCCACACGTTGAGGTGTTGATGCTTTTCCGCCAGGTAAAGCTCGAGGTCAACCAGTTCAGAGACTCGGCTGACCGCCTCCTGAGCGGCGGTGCTTTGCATGAATTGCAGCAGGTAGGCCATACGTGGTTGGGTAAGGGTTCGGCTGTCGGCGAGGAACCATTGGGCATCGGACCCCCTGGCGTCTACGATCAGCGCCTTCCAGGCTCCTTCAGCGTTTATACGAGCGGCCAGCTTTTTCAATGTGACCCGCTCGCTCTCATAGGAGGCATTGGCAGCAAGATACGCCTCACCCGCCTGCCCCAGGTAGCCGGACAGGTCGTACCCCCGGCCCATCCCGAGCCAGGCATCCTCAACACCGGGGTAAGCCAGCGGGTATTTTCTGGCGCGATGCCAGGACTGCATGGCAGCCCGATGATTACCACGAGCGGCAAGGGCAAGGCCATGCAGATAAAGCGCCCGCGGCGTGTGATAGCTATCGAGGGGAATCCGTTCTAAGAAACCGATGGCCTTTTCATGATCTTCCTGCAGATAGGACAGATACCCCGCCCTGACCAGCAATTGGCTGCGCAATGACGCGCTCCGGTCACCAATGGCATCCTGCTCTGACATCGCCAGGGCCACTCGCAAGGCGACCAGCGGACGAGCCGCGTTGAGATCCCTGGTGCTGTAGACGGCCGCCAGATTCATATAGCCCAGCGCTGCCCAGTACCCCGGTTCCATCGTGGCAAGCAGTTTGCCTGCGGCGTCCGGATCATCTGCTTCGAGCTTCAAAGCGGCCAGCTCATACAAGGCTTGTTGTCGGGTTTCCCCAAAACCCAGCCGGGCGGCCGTGTTGAAATAGCGGGATGCGCCGGCGGCATCGCCCTCACTGTTGGCGATTCGCCCCAATATCAAAGCCGCGTCACCACGGTGGGTCTGTCCTTGCAGCTGGCGTTCAAGGAGGTCACGAGCTCTGGCCGTTTGCCCGGTTTCCATAAGTGCCTGGGCCCTCTGCCAGGCCACACTATCGCTCTGTAGGCCCTCTGTACGCGCCAGGGCCAACCGGGGCTGTCCGGCGGCGAGGTCGAACTGCGCCAGCGCGGCGATGCGTGAGCGTTCTGTGGCATTGCCCGCAAACGCAACACTTTGCCCACAAACCGTCAGGGCGCCCAAAGCAGTCAGAGCGAAACGGAGGTTACGAGCTATAGAGCGACCCATCCTGACGTCAGCGTTCATGCCGCACTACTTCCATTCCGAGAACAGGATCCGGGGTTCGTAATCCGGCGCCCGTGCGTCCAGCGACAACTGGATACGTGATTCCCCGGGGCGCTTTTGGAAGCGGTGTTCCGCTTCACGACGAACGTAACGGTCGTTGCCCGTTCGTGCTGTCAGCACTGCCCTGAGCTCGTGTTCCCCATGGGGCACATTGCCCAGATACAGCTGCTGCACTCCACCCTGTTGCAACGACTGGCGCTCCCGGTCGGTGTACAGATGTGAAGACACCGGGGTGTCATTGACGAACAGCTCAATGGAATCAAGCTCGAGAGCGTCTTTGCGGACAAGTGTCAGGAATACTGCCACCCGGGTATCGGCAGGATGCAAAATGGATTCTTCAAGCGCATAAAGTTCGCCGGCCAGATCGGCGACCTTAGCTTTCAGGCGATTGATGTCAGCGTTGAGATCGTCAGCTGCGGTCAGTGTCGGGGTCAGTACGACCAGCAGAGCGACCGCAGCTGCCAGCGAATTCTGCCCCGCCGGGTACACCCTCCCGGTAGCTCTCCTTGCCTGTTCTGTGGCCACCATACGCGTCCTGCCTTTTGTAATGTTCCGTTACAAACTGACAGGAAGGGTAACATCAGGTAATCGGCAAGAACGGTATCCAGATCACCAATTGGACAACTCGAAGTGTCGACTTTTTTGACGGGTGTTGCACAGATGATACACCCGGCCGGGCAGGTGCAACCCGGATGCTCCATTTTCGCGCTGATTTCAAAGAAGAAATTTTACGTGGCCCCGTAATTGCTGGAGCCAAGGGGACGGGGAAGCCTTGACCGCTGCCCCGTTTGAAATGCCGAGCTTTGCCGATGCCCTCAACCGCATCGGCTTTTTTATTTGCTCAGTTGTTTCATCGCCGACTCGAGACCATCAATGGTCAGCGGGTACATGTGATCCTCCACCAGCTGACGGGTCATGCCCAGAGAGCCACCGGTTCCCCAGTAACTTTCCGGTAGCGGATTCAACCATACCACTTTACGGAAATGATCGGTTATACGCTGAAACCAGGTGGCCCCGGCCTCCTCGTTCCAGTGCTCAATCGAACCGCCAGGGTGGGAAATTTCATACGGGGCCATGGTGGCATCGCCCACGAAGATGACTTTGTAGTCCGGTGTGTACTTGTTGAGGATGTCCCAGGTATTGGTGGTCTCGTTCATGCGGCGAATGTTGTTCTTCCACACACTCTCATACACGAAGTTATGAAAGTAGAAGTACTCCATATGCTTGAACTCCATGCGGGCGGCCGAGAACAACTCCTCACAGACACGCACATGGGGGTCCATGGAACCGCCAACATCAAAGAAAATCAGCACCTTGACCGCATTGTGACGCTCGGGGACCATTTTCAGGTCGAGGTAACCGGCGTTACGGGCGGTGGAGCGTATGGTGTCGTCCATGTCCAACTGATCGGCAGCACCCTGGCGGGCAAATTTCCGCAACCGACGCATGGCCACTTTGATGTTGCGGATGCCAAGGGTAATGCTGTCATCAAGGTCCTTGTACTCCCGCTTTTCCCACACTTTTACGGCGCGGCCCTGAAGGCCGTTTTTCTGGCCGATGCGGAAACCCTCGGGGTTGTAACCGTTGGCCCCGAAAGGCGACGTGCCTCCGGTACCCACCCACTTGTTACCACCGGCATGTCGCTCCTGCTGCTCTTCCATGCGCTTTTTGAATGTTTCGATCAACTCTTCAAGGCCACCGAGGGAGTCAATCTTGGCCTTATCTTCCTCGCTGAGATGCTTCTCGAACTCAGCACGAAGCCAATCGTCCGGAATCAGCATTTCCATCAGATCTTCAAGGTTTTCAATCCCTTCGAAATAGGCCTTGAAGGCTCTATCAAACTTGTCGAAGTGGCGCTCATCCTTCACCAGGCACAACCGTGACAGGTAATAGAACTCTTCCATATCGGCAAAGGCCAGGCGATGCTGCAGGGCCTCCAGCAGGTCGAGAAATTCGCGCAGGCTAGCGGGCACCTTCGCCCGCCTTACTTCGAGAAAAAAATCGATCAACATAAGGTATAGCTCTTGCTGAATGTCAGCCGCGACGACGCGCCATAAATGCCAGCTTCTGCAGCAGGTGAACGTCCTGCTCGTTCTTCACCAGCGCCCCGTAGAGCGGTGGCAATGCCGAGGTGGTGTCTTTTTCCTGCAGCATTTTGGCAGACAACTCATCGGCCATCAGCAGCTTGAGCCAGTCAATCAGCTCCGAGGTGGACGGTTTCTTCTTCAGCCCGGGTACTTTGCGCACATCGAAAAAGACTTCGAGAGCATCACGCACAATGGCCTGCTGCAGGCCAGGGAAATGGACATCCACGATGTCTTTCATCGTATCGTGATCGGGAAAACTGATGTAGTGGAAGAAACAGCGACGCAGAAAGGCATCCGGCAGTTCTTTCTCGTTATTGCTGGTAATGACAATGATCGGGCGCTGCTTGGCCTTTACGAATTGCTGGGTTTCATAGACAAAAAACTCCATGCGATCGAGCTCAAGCAGCAAATCGTTGGGAAACTCGATGTCTGCCTTGTCGATCTCGTCGATCAGCAACACCACCTGTTCGTCGGCCTCAAAGGCCTCCCAGAGCTTACCTTTGACAATGTAGTTGCTGATGTCCTTGACCTTTTCATCGCCAAGCTGAGAGTCGCGAAGGCGTGATACCGCATCGTACTCGTAAAGCCCCTGTTGGGCCTTGGTCGTGGACTTGATGTGCCAGGGAATCAGCCGCATTCCGAGGGAAGACGCCATTTCCTCTGCCAGCAGGGTTTTGCCGGTGCCGGGCTCACCTTTAATGAGCAGCGGGCGTTGCAGCGAGATGGCCGCATTCACCGCCATTTGCAAGTCATCAGTGGCTACGTATTTTTCGGTACCGGTAAACTTCATGCTGTTGGTTCCTGTTCGGTTATCAAATCATCCGGGCGAGGAGTATAAAGGCCTGAGCCACCACCTTAACACCCCGGACTATTTTTTCGGTTCTGGTTTATCGGGCTCGTCGTTGTCGAGCCGGCCCTGCTTCTGGTCATCGAAATCCGGAAGATCGTCAAACTCTGACAGGTCGAAGTCTTCGAGGCCGAACTCATCCACAGTCTCGTCTTCGCCGTCTTCCACAACCGGCAGTTCCTCCTCGGGCTGGTTCAACGGCTCGGCGACGGGAATGCCATCATCGCTGTTATCGGCTGTCGCGACATCAGTGGCTTCAGCCGCCGGCTCTGGCTCCGGTACGGGATCCGGTTCCTGCTTCGGCTCTGGCACTGGCTCGGGTTCTGGCTCGGGTTCTGGCTCCAGCTCGGGAACCTGCTCGGATATCGCCTCAGGCTCGATAACCGGCACCGTCTCGTCATGACGGTCAATGTCATCAACCGCGCCTCTGTCCGGCCCCCCGGACGGCTCCGACGCTTTTTTACGGCGATACAGCAGAAACAGGCCACCTCCGGCCACCATAACCGCGCCTAAAGCCGCCGCCACCAGCAGCCACGCCGGGGCGCCCGGCTCCTCGCTCTCAGCAGGTGCGGGCCGGGGCGGTGCTTCCTGGATGCTGGACGCTTCTTCAACTTCGCTGATGTCGATAGGTCCACCGCCCGAAGGCTCGGGCTCGACTTCTTGACGCGAAGCCGGTTGGCCTGAGGGTTCGCGGCTCTCGGGCGCTGCCGCAGCCTCGCCGACGGCCAGCAGGCTATTCTCAGGCGCGGACGGAGCGGCTGCCTCAGGCATCTCGAAACGACTGAAACCGCTGAACTTGCGGGAGAAGGTCTGGCCGTCAGCGACCACCTCGATGGCGTACCGGCCAGCCGCGGGGAGCGCGCCAATGGTATCGCCGTACAGCCCGTTGGCCGGCGGTTGACCGGAAGACAATACTTTGGTGCCGCTGCGGTTGTCTTCCGACGTCACCGTCACCGTCACCTCCAGTACGCCAAGAAAGTCCGGGTCGGTCAGCTTTTTCTCGTCTTCGAAAAAGGCAATCTGCAGGGCCAGAGGCTGCGCTTCGCTGAACGATGGTGGCAACGGTGACACCACCATGCGCAGGTCACTGACAACGGTGACACGACTGCCCTCGCCCAGCTCACCGTTTATCCGCCATTTGCCCGGCAGCGGTTCGGTGACAGTGATCAGGTCGTAACCGGGCTCGCGCGCCCATCGCATGCCCTCTCCCGTGTCACCAACCACCGCCACACTGCCCTCGGGGTCGGTCAGCTCCAGCTTCCGGGTTGCACTGGTTTCATCTTCTCCCCAGAAAATCAGCGCAGTGAATTCCTGCACGCCGCTGTCTACGTCAAAGCCGTCTCCCTCAATGGGCAACTGATCTTGCGGGACCGCCGCATTGAGGGCGTCCAGAAAGGCCAGGTTCAGCGCGTTTGCTGAGGGCGCCACGTTGTAGCTGCCACCGGTGCGATCGGCGAGGGTTTCGAGAAACTCGCGGTCAGCCTTGTCCGACAGCGCGACAGTATGGAACGTCGCCCCTTTGCGAACCAGCTGATCAAGAACAGGGCCCAGGATACGCTCGCGCTCTTGCTGGTTGGCGTCGGCGTTGTCCGACACGTCCACTTTACCGTCGGTCAGCAGAATGAAGTCGGTGCCGCTGAGATCGCCCTTGGTAAAGTAGTCATCGCTGGCCACTTTGATGGCTTCGCCCAGGTTGGTTCGCAGGGCCACGGAGTTGATGTCTGCAGACCGGTCGATGGCGAGCTCGCGCCAGGCGTTGTCAACCGGGTCGTAGGGTACCAGCATGTTGACGTACTGCCCGAAGGTCCACACACCGGCGCTTGCGCCTTCCGGAAGCAACCGCGCCAGAAGCCGGATGGCAGGCTGGCGAAGGTTTTCGGGGTCGTTGTCTTTCATGGAGCCGGATATATCAACGATGATGCGCACGTCCGCTCCGTCGGCCAGCTCAGGCGAAAGCGGTTCCTGGGCGCCAACCCAGGCGGGCAAAAAGGCGCCGGCCAGGAATGAGGCCAGAAGGATCTTGCTCAGTATCCGTCGCATCTTGGCTCCGTTTTATTGTTCTTGCAGTTATCAGCCTAGCGTTTCACCAGGCGGTAGCGAACCAGATCCAGCACCCACACCAGCAACATGGCCAACGCCGCTACCCCGAGGTTGAAAATCGCCCTGCCGGACGCTTCCGCATCACCGAGAATGAGCTCATACCCACCGTAGAGCCAGGCTGGCACCCACCAAGTGCTGACCTCCGCAGACTCCACAGGAGTCAGTAACAGTACGATCAGCGCGGACTGCAACAGGGTTCGGAGCCCATACAGCGGCAAAATCCTGAATAAACGGGACATGGTGTAGAAAAAAACCACAAATGACACGGCATAGATGACCCAGAAAATGCCGTAAGCGAGTTGAGCGTCAGTATCAATCATTACAGAACCCAGTGAATTATATGTTCTTCCCAGTCTTCTTCAGCGACTCCGGCCTCGGACGCAACCCGGTGCTGAACCGAAACGCCTGCCTCATGAACGCTGTCCGGATCCCCAGAGCGAAGCGGATGCCAGTCAGGCAAAGGGCGACCGTCCGCCAGCGTCCGATAGGCGCAGGTGAATGGCAACCAGTGATAGTCTGCCAGCGAGTCCGGCGTCAGCACGGTGCAGGCCGGCACTTTGTCGAGCCGCTCAGGATAGACGGTGCAACGACAGCTGTCCGTATCCATGTAACGACAAACCAGATCTGTGTAATACACCTCTCCGGTGTCTTCATCCTCCAGCTTGGCGAGGCAGCACTTACCGCAGCCGTCACACAGGGATTCCCACTCGGCAGGCGTCATTTCGTCGAGACGTTTGCGCTGCCAGAACGGGATCTGCGCGATCATGGCTGGCGTTGCTCCGGCTTTCTGCGGAAGTCCACCACGTAGGAATCCTGTTCTTCCGGCATCTGCAGGAAAAAATCCTTGTCTGCGATGGCATCGAGAACCTTCCTCCCACTGGTGCGGGCAAGTGTCCGCTCCGGCGTGAGAATCAGATCCATGGCATGAACCGGCGCCCCGAAAATACCACGCAGACTTTCGGGCAGCTCATCCCAGACCTGCCCGCGACGGACGTAAAGATAGGTGTCCGCTTTTTTACTGCTGCGGAACACCGACACAAACTGTTTGTCACTCATGATTTCAATAAATCCTCAAGCTGCTCACGAACCGGCGCGATAATCTGACTGCGCCACCCGCTGTTGAAAAGACCAGCAGCAAGATCCCGGCGATGAACCACTGCCTCAAGCCGTTTCCGGGGTGCCAGCAACTCCACGGGCACATCTGCCCTCTCGGCGGCAGCGACAAGTACCCGTTTGACCTGCTTGTAGAATGCCTGCTCGTCGCGCGTCAGCGGGGCCTGTATTGGCTCGAGCTCTGCCGAGGAGGCATCACGGCTCTCATCCAGCAGTTCCAGTATCTTATCACCATAACGACGTGTGACCGGCTGCGGCAGCCCCTGGATACTGGCCAACTCCTTGAGCGAACCGGGCATGCGCTCGGCGATTGCTATCAACAGCGGATCCCCTACCACCCGATTACGCGGGCGGTCGCGACGACGGGATTCCTGCTCCCGCCAGAGGACCAGCCTTTTGAGCGCAGCCTGCTGCTGCGGAGGCAGCGCCCAGCCGCCACGAAGTTTCAGGTAATGATTCTCCGGATCGTCCTGGCTGGCGAGCTCCGATGCAAACCGGTCGGACTCTTCTACCAGAGCCGCCTCAAGGCCACGAACCGAGAGATTGGACATCACCCAATCGTACATGGGCGCCAGAAACCGGATATCGTCCAGCGCGTAACGCTGCTGCGCTTCACTGAGCGGCCGCGAAACCCAGTCCGACCGGGTAGCGGACTTGTCGAGGGTGGCGCCGAAAAGCGTTTCCACGAGGCGAGCGTAACCCACCGAGAAGCCCGCTCCGGCCAACGCTGCGCCAACCTGAAGATCAATAACCCCGGCGGGCTCCAACTCAAGCCAATGGCGAAACAGCTCCAGATCTTCGCTCATGGCGTAGAGCAGTTTTGGCTGACGGTTGTCCGAGAGAATCCGGCGAAACTCAGCAGATTGCTCTGCGACCGCGGGGTCCACCAGCCGATACTGTTCACCCAGCCCTAACTGCACAAGGCCCGGAATCGGAAAGAACGTGCTTACCCGTTCAAATTCCGTATCCAGCGCCAGTGGCTCGCTCTTACCCGCCAGCAGCCATTGGTTGAGTGCTTCGGGGTCGGTGATCCATTCAATAGTTGTTGGGGCCGGGGGCGCGGTTGCGACCGGAGTGGTTGGGGCCATAGGAAATGCTCGATCCGTCGTTATTCAGAGAGGGGTTTGCGGCCCCGAAATGCGTGGGTCAACGTGAAGCCGTCCACGTAGCCAAGTTCGCCACCCACGGGGATGCCGTGGGCCAGACGAGTGATCAGTACGCCCCGGCCGTCGAGACGGTCTGCGATGTAATGGGCGGTGGCTTCGCCCTCCACAGTGGGATTGGTGGCGAGGATCAGCTCGGTCACATTTTCCTGCGCGATGCGATTCAGCAGGCGTTCGATACCAATCTCTTCCGGACCGACGCCGTCGATGGGCGAAAGGTGCCCCATCAGCACGAAATAACTGCCGCGATAGTCACCTGCCTGCTCGATCGCCAACAAATCCGACGGACTCTCTACCACACAGAGCGTACCGTTGTGCCGTTCCGGATTCTCGCAGATGCCGCATCGTGACGAATCGGCGAAGTTCTGGCAGCTGTCGCACCGGCGCACGTCGGCCATGGCGGTGCCCAGTGCCTCGGACAGACGAACGCCGCCCGAACGACCGCGCTCCAACAAATGAAACGCCATGCGCTGCGCGGTTTTCTGGCCTACTCCGGGAAGACACCGAAGGGACTCCACCAGCTCATCTACCAGCGGGCTGAACGCCATGAAACTTCCTCTTACTTCACATTAAAATCTACGCCCAGGCCATTGAACTAGAACGGCATCTTGAAGCCCGGCGGCATCCCCATGCCGGACATCATGCCGGACATCTTTTCTTTCTGATTGGCCTCAACACGTCGAACCGCGTCGTTGACAGCCGCCGCCAGCAAGTCTTCCAGAATCTCTTTCTCCTCACTCATCAGCGACGGGTCAATCTCGACCTTGCGGACGTCGTGGCGACCGTTCATGGTGACCTTCACCAGACCCGCTCCGGACTCACCTGTGACCTCGGCCTTGGCGATTTCTTCCTGGGCTTTCTGCATGTCTTCCTGCATTTTCTGGGCTTTTTTCATCAAGTCGCCCATGCCGTTCATCATAGCGTGTTCTCCTTCAACCTGAATTCTGAGCGGGCCGGATACTCTCTTCGACTACCCGTGCCTCGAAACGTTCAACGATGGACCTGACCAGCGGGTCGCTCTGGATCGAGCTCACGGCCGCCTTCTGCCGCGCAACCCTCTGGCGCTCTTCCCAGGCTGCCGGTGTATGACCGCCGGTCTCCCCCTGCTCGATACGCACAGTAATGGCGTCGCCAAACCGGTTTCTCAAGGCAGCCAGTATTTTTTCCTCATGCCGTGCGTTCAACAGCCGTGCGTGGCCCTCCTCCATGGTGAGGAGAATCTGATCACCCTCCCACGCCATCGCCGAATGACTGGCCAGGTTGCCAGGCATGCCCACAATGCCCAGGCTGCGGAAATCACGCTGCCAGTTGAAATCGCCGGTTTGCCCGGACTCTGCCGCAGGTTCGGACTCCGGCATCGCCACTGGCTCATCCGCTTCCTCCGCTGCGGGCTTTTCAAGACGCGTAGCTGAGGGCTCTTCAGGATCATCAACCGGTGGTTCAACCGGGCGCGGTTCGTTATCACTGAGGTAATCGGGCACCGGGCCAGGATCGAAATCGTCCGCGGCGTCAACATCGCTTACCGGCGCAGGCGCGGACTCGACTGCGGGCTCGGGCCGCGCCTCCGGTGCTTCAGAAGTCCGCACGTCCGGGACCTGCTCGGCCGCCCGCTCAGGTAGAACCGCAGGAGCCGGTGCCGGCGCGGATGCAGGGTCAGGCTCGTCGCGAGATTCCTGAACATTCGCGCCGGTGCGCGAGGAACCGGTTGCCGGCGGCTCCCGGCGGTCTGTGCCGGGACGAAACGCCAGCATTCGCAGCAGGGTCATTTCGAACCCCATGCGGGCGTCGGGCGTGACCGCGAGATCCTTACGGCCCATCAACGCTGCCTGATAAAACAGCTGGGCATCCTCGGCACTGAGCTTGCGGGCCAGGGCCTGAACCTGAGCCGCATCACCCAGGGCATTGTCGGCACTGCCAGGCACCACCTGCTCCATGGTGACCCGATGGAACAGCGACAACAGATCGGCCAGGATCACACTGTAATCCGGCGCGAAATCAGAAATACGCTGAATTTCAGTCAGCAACGAAGGCCCGTCATTTTCCACCAGGGCCTGGACCAGTCGTTCGATATCACGCTGATCAATGGTGCCCAACATGTTGCTGACATCGCTGGCCGCCAGTTTCTGGTTGCCAAAGGCAATGGCCTGATCGGTCAGGCTCAGGGCGTCCCGCATACTGCCATCGGCAGCGCGGGCCAGCAGCCATAGCGCGGGGTCTTCAAATGGAATCTGCTCTTCACCCAGCACATGCTTCAGATGGCCGGCAATGTGCTCCGGCGTCATGCGTTTGAGATTGAACTGCAGGCAGCGGGACAGCACCGTCACCGGGAGCTTCTGGGGGTCGGTGGTTGCCAGCAGGAACTTCACGTGCTCCGGCGGCTCCTCCAGTGTTTTCAGAAAGGCATTGAAGGACTGGTTGGTCAGCATGTGCACCTCGTCGATGAGGTACACCTTGAAGCGGCCACGGGTCGGCGCGTACTGCACGTTATCTGTCAGTTCGCGCATATCGTCGACACCGGTGCGGGACGCGGCGTCGATCTCTATAAGGTCGACGAACCGGCCATCCTGAATCTCGCGGCAACTGCTGCACTCGCCACAAGGCGTCGGGGTAACGCCGGTCTCACAATTCAGACATCGCGCCAGCAGCCGGCCGATGGTGGTTTTACCCACACCGCGGGTACCCGTGAACAGATAAGCATGGTGCAGACGCTGATTTTCCAGGGCATGGATCAGTGCCTGCAGCACATGCTCCTGGCCGACCATATCTTCAAATGTGCGGGGGCGCCATTTACGGGCAAGTACCTGGTAGCTCATGTTTCGCCAACTGCTGTGAAAATGGCCTTAACCTTAGCACGGTCACAGCTTGAGAAGAAGACGGACAGAGCCGGGGCCAGGCTGGAAAAAGCGATGATTTCAGCCAGATAAAAACGAAAAGAGGGGAAGTTCTGGGGGTGGCCCCACCAGCGACACTCCGGCACACAATTCCACCGCTTCGGCTGCTCCCTTCCGGGCCTGACCGGGTTCACGGTTTCATGTTGCGGAGGCACCAATGGAGCCACCATAACGGCGTTCCGGGACAATTCCCCGAAAGCGGCGCGCATATTAGCAAAAGGGTTGCCCCACTACAACGCCTTAAAACTGAAAGGGCGCCGCCTACAACGGAAGAGGCACTTCGTCCTGCCGGAACCAGCAGGCAAGACTGTAGCGGGTGCGGTTGGCCGGTAGCACCTCATGGGGGATATCCTCGCTCATAAACAGCGCCATTCGCCCCATCTCCGGCAGGACCGTACCGCAGACTTCATTCGGATTGTCACGGTTGTAGATCTGCAGCGCTCCACCGTCGGTGCTGGCCCACGCATCATTCAGGTACAGAACCAGGCTGACCACCCTCGACGCCCGACCGGCAAAGCTGTCCACATGCCGACGGTAAAAATCCCCCGGGTGGTAGGTCGCGTAGTGAGATTCGACGCGCTTCAGGCCAAGAAACAGCCGGCGGTTCAGGCCCGCGCGCACCTCATCCAGAAAGCGAAGGAGGGTCTGCTGGGGAACGGTGACACCCTGCAGCCACGCAATCCTGTCGCGCCGCACCGATCGGTCGCGGGTCAGATCGGCACCGCGGCCGATGCCCGCTTCTTTCATTGACTCGGTCACGTCCAGGATGCGCACCTCTTCAAGCAGTCCCTGCAGCAGACGTTGGCCCAGCTGTTCACGCACGTCGAGGCTCATCCAGCCCGATTCCGTCAGGCCTGCCGCCAGGGTGTCGAGCCATGCTTCGCTGACTGGGGCACCGAGTGCCGGCGCTTCACTCGCCGGGGCACACAGATCCACGTCGCCAGACACCGCTCCGAATGCCGGCCGGGCTTCTCCGGGAAGACGCCCGCGAATGGGTGTGATGACGCTGGATTTCATGCATTGCCTCCTGAGACAAGCCGGTATTTTAGGCCGGAATCTCGCGACAGCGTCAGTTTTAATTTACTCTGTTGCTACGCAAATACACGTAATCCCCGGCGCAGGGCCGGCGAATCGAAAAACTTTCTGAGGTATGAGGCACCTAGTGACGACAAAACCCGGGCATTGGTCGTTTACCCGCTGGAAAACCCACGGGGAACTGGAAGCCATGGAAGTGCACCACCCGCTTTTCCGCGCCCAACTGTTTCTTCAGGGTGCCCACCTGACCCACTTTGCTACCCACGACAAGCCGGACTGGCTGTGGCTGAGCGATACGGCCCGCTTTGAGACCGGGCTTGCAATCCGCGGCGGCATTCCCATCTGCTGGCCATGGTTCGGCGCACCGGAGCGCAATCCGCCGGAGGTTCGCAAACGCATCCATACCGATTCCGCCCATGGCTTCGCGCGAACGGCTCTGTGGAAACTCGAAGACGTCCGGGAGTCCGCCCACGATGTGGAAATCTGCCTGTCTCTCGATGCCGATGACGATTTCGCGGACACCTGGGAGGGGCATGCGCTACTCCTCGCCACCTTCAGTTTTTCGGTCAAGGGATGCCAGATTGCGCTGACCACCACCAACCTGGGCGCTGCGCCTCTTGCGTTTACTCAGGCACTGCACACATACCTGCCGACCCCGGACATTCAACGAACCCGCATTGAAGGCCTTGCCGGTGCGGATTATGTCGACACCCTGCTGGACTGGAGCTATCACCCGCAGCACGGCGATCTCACATTTGACGGTGAAATGGATCGGATCTACGAGTCGGGGGCACCACTGGTGATCGCGTCGCCGGCGTCGCGGCGAACACTGAACGCCATCGGCAGCGACTCGACCGTGGTCTGGAATCCCGGCCCCGGCAAAGCCAGAACGCTCAGCGACTTTCCGGACAGTGGCTGGAAATCCATGCTGTGTGTCGAAACCGCCAATGCGTTAAGTGATTATCGGGTATTGAATGAAGGCCAAAGCCATACCCTTGGCGTGTTGATCGGACGAATTTAAACCATCAGGGAGTCGCCATGAGTCTGGCATCCATTCTGAAATCCAAACTGGTCCCGGCAGAACTGAGCGAACAGATCAACCGGATCCGCAAGCCTATCGGCAGCCTGGGTTACGATCCCTGGGGCTACAACAACGAAGCCATCAAATACGGGCTCTCACTGACCCGCCACGTCTATGAAAAGTACTTCCGCGTGGAAGCCAGCGGCGTTGAAAACATCCCCGCGGAGGGACCGGTGCTGATCATCGCCAATCACAGCGGACAGCTGCCGATCGACGGGTTGCTGATCGGCTACGCCCTGGCCTCACGGAAAGAGAAGCCACGAATTCCACGGGCGATGATTGAACGATTTTTTCCGACGGTCCCCTATCTTGGCAACCTGCTGAACGAGGTGGGCGCGGTGCTGGGCGACCCGACCAATTGCGCCAAAATGCTGGCTAACGACGAAGCGGTTATTGTGTTTCCCGAAGGGGTTCGGGGGTCGGGCAAGCTCTACCAGGACCGATACCAGCTCAAGCGATTCGGCAACGGCTTCATGCATCTGGCGATGAAATACAAGGCGACGATCGTGCCGGTAGGCGTGGTCGGCTGCGAGGAAACCATACCGGCCATCGCCAACATCAAGCCGTTGGCCAAGGCCCTGGGCGTACCCTATGCACCGGTGGCTTTGCCGGTCATCCTGCCGGCCAAGGTGCACCTCAACTTCGGTCCGCCCATGTTCTTTGATGACCTGGAAATCCCCGAAGAGCAGGTGACCGACCGGGTAGAACAGGTCAAAGGCGAAATCAGCAAGCTGATTGACAAGGGGCTCAGCGAAAGGAAAAGGCTGTTCTGATGAGCAAGCAACAAAGACCACGCATTCTGGTAACCGGCGTTGCTGGTGCCCTGGCACAACAGGTGATTGATCGCCTTCGGGATCACTGCGATCTGGTCGCGGTGGATTTCCGGGAACAGGTCTATCTGGGCGATGACATCCCGAGCTACTGCATTGACTTCAACAAACGGGTCTTCGAGGATCTGTTCCGCCGATACAGGTTTGATGGCGTGATCCATCTTGGCCGTATCATGTCCAGCCAACTGACCCGCATGCGACGCTACAACGCCAACGTGCTGGGCACCCAGAAGCTGCTGGATCTGAGCCACAAATACGGCATTCGGCGGGTTGTGGTGCTGTCGACTTTTCACGTGTATGGCGCCGTTGCCTACAATCCGGCAATGATCGACGAAGAAGCCCCCCTCAAGGGTGTCGGGCTGAGCGCCGATCTGGTTGATTCGGTTGAGCTGGAGAATCTGGCCAATATTTACCTCTGGCGCTATCCGGAACTGAACATCACCATTCTGCGGCCATGCAACATCGTGGGCCCGGGAGTCAGGAACTCCATCAGCACCCTGCTGGCAAGTGAACGGGCGCCGGTTCTGGCGGGTTTCTCCCCGATGATGCAGTTTATTCACATCGACGACATGGCCGACGCCATTGTGCTTGCCTACAACAAAACCCAGCGGGGTGTCTTCAACGTGGCACCCGAAGACTGGGTGGCCTATCAGCATGCTCTGAAGCTTTGTGGCTGCCAGCGCCTACCGATCCCGTCGGTGCCGCCGATTTTGCCGAGACTGATATTGCGGACACTGAATCTGAGAAGTTTTCCGTCGTATCTGATGCACTTTTTCAAGTATCCTGTCGTCATTGACGGCAGAGCCTTTGCCAGAGAATTCGGATTTACCCCACGAAGGCCGCTGAAAGAAATCTTCCGCTTTTATCGGGAGAACAAGAAGCCCGTGTGACAGCCCTTGCCTGTCGGCCGGCAGGGCAAGTCAGGGATCGAGTGAGGACGACGCAGGACGCGCGGCATGTTGAATGATTTCAGCTTTATCAGTCACTCCGTGGCAGCGCTCTCGTTTGCGCTGCTAGGCCTGCTTGTTTCCTCCCGCTACCTGCGCCGGGATGTTGATCGCGTGCTCCTGCTGGCGTGCGTTGTGTCGGTTACCTGGGCAGTCGCGCTGGCAGCCCAGAGCCTCTGGGGTCAACCCTCGTTTTTCGTCCGTTACCTGCTTGAACTCCTGAGAGATGCGGCCTGGATCACACTCCTGTTTGCCCTTCTCCGCGACTCTTTCCGTTCGACGCCCATCGTGGGTCGACTGAGGCGCATGCTAGGCGCCGCTACCATTACCTTACTGGTGCTGTTACTGGGCTTTGGGGTGCTGGAGTACACCTTTGACCTGGACCTGCTGAATGGTAAAACCAAAGTAGTGGGTCAGATGGCGCTCTCGCTGATGGGTCTGTCCCTGGTAGAACAGATCTGGCGCAACGCCGTTTCATTCGGTCGTTCCAGCATGAAGTACATTTGCATCGGCGTTGCCGCGATGTTCGTGTTCGACTTCTTCATGTACGCCGATGCACTCCTGTTCGGCCAGGTCTCAGACTCCTTCTGGAACGCCCGGGGCCTGGTCAACGCGGCCCTGGTGCCGCTGTTCGCCATCAACACTATCAATACCCGCAAGCAACCGGTGGAATTCCAGTTGTCCCGTTCCGCGGTGTTCCATGCCGGCACCTTCATGTTTGCCGGTGCCTACCTGTTTTTCCTCGCCATCGGAGGCTACTACGTCCGCGCGCTTGGCGGCGCCTGGGGTGAAGCCCTGCAGGTGCTGTTCCTGACAGTGGCACTGACCTTCCTGGTCACCCTGCTGATGTCGCGGCGGGTGCGGTCACGCCTGATGGTCTTCATAAGCCAGAACTTTTTCGACTACAAATACGATTACCGCGAACAGTGGCTGAAAATGACCCGGGAACTGGCCAACCTGAGCGATGAACCTCCGCTACCGGAGCGTGTGGTACGGATTCTCGGTGGTCTGGTCGAAAGCAATGCGGGCGCCCTGTGGATTCGCGACGAGCAGAACGCCTATGTACTCAAAACCGCGGTCAACCTTGCCGCGCCGCGGTTTACCAGCATTGACGCCGACAGCGAGATCGGTCGTTTTTTCAGTGACCGGGAGTGGATTATTGATCTCCACGAGTACCGATCAGATCCCGTGCGCTACAACCTGTTGGAGATCCCCGATTCCATCACCCGGATTGCCGACGGCTGGTTGATCATTCCTCTCTACCTCGGCAATGAACTGTACGGCATCGCACTCATCGGCAACCCCTACGCGCCGGTTGAACTCAATTGGGAAAATTTTGATCTGATCAAGGTGGTTGCGCGGCAAACCTGCAACGTGCTCGCCCAGGCGGATGCCCAGAACCGGCTATCGCGCGCCATGCAGTTTGAAGCGGTCAGCAAGGCATCCGCCTTTATGGTTCATGACCTCAAAACCCTGATCGCCCAACTGTCGCTGCTGGTGAAGAACGCCCCCCGGCACCGCAACAATCCGGCATTCATCGACGACATGATCCAGACAACCGATCACGCTGTGCGCAAGATGGCCAATCTGGTGGATCATATTCACAAACCTGCTGAAGACAACGACACTACCGACGTGCTCGATCTTCGTGACGTGGTCAAGGACCTTGTCGAGCACTATAACCGCAAGAAGCCGGCCCCACACCTGGTCGGAACTCCCTCGCCCGCCTTCATAGAAGCTGACTCTGAGCAATTGCGCAGCATTCTTGGCCATCTTATCCAGAACGCCCAGGATGCAACCCCTCCCAGTGGCGAAATCACTCTGACCCTGAAGAACGCCCGTGATCACGTGGTGTTGTTTATCCATGACACCGGCACGGGCATGACCCCGAACTTTATCAGCTCCCAGTTGTTCAAGCCCTTCGAGAGCACCAAGGGCCTGACCGGAATGGGCATTGGTGCCTACCAGGCCAGAGAGTATGTGCGCAAAGTAGGCGGCAATATTGATGTAACCAGCGAACCGGGTGTTGGCTCGTGCTTCTCCGTGCGCTTCCCACTGGCCGCTACCGATTCGCACGAAAAGCCCGCGATACAGGAAAAACCGGTTTGTGAACAACCACAATCCAAACAAAGTGCCAAATAACCGTCGTTTTCAAAATTCAGCTCACGGAATCATTGCAAAGCGTCAATCTTCGGTTAAGAATCACTGTAGGGAAGAATTGAGCCGTGGGGCATCAATGCAGTCACAGACAGAAAGGGATTTAAGCTGTTGTGAGTAGACGACTGTTAATCGTAGAGGACGACCCGGGCCTGCAAAGCCAGATGCGATGGTGTTTCAGTGACGATCTTGACGTTACTGTCGCCGCCGACCGTGAATCTGCGCTGACGACCTTGCGACGCACGGAACCCGACGTGGTCACCCTGGATCTCGGATTACCACCGGATGCGGGCGGCGCCTCCGAAGGATTCCGCCTGCTTGAGGAAATACTCCGGCTGTCACCCCAGACCAAGGTCATCGTGGTTACTGGCCGCGAAGACAAGGACAACGCCGTCAAGGCCATTGGCATGGGGGCTTGCGACTTCTACCAGAAACCCCTGGATGCGGAAATACTCACCTTCGTGGTGCATCGCGCCTTCCGTCTGGCGGAACTTGAGAAAGAAAACCGCGAGCTTTCCCAACATCGTAATGGCACCAGCATCAAGGGCATCGTTGCGGCCAGCCCGCAAATGCTCGGCATTTGCCGCACCCTCGAAAAAGTGGCACCAACGGATGTCACCACACTGATCACCGGGGAGACCGGCACCGGTAAGGAATTGCTGGCCCGCGCCCTTCATGATCTCAGCCATCGCGCTGCCAAGCCCTTTGCGGCCATTAACTGCGCAGCGATTCCCGAAAACCTCCTCGAGAGCGAACTGTTCGGATTCGAGAAGGGCTCATTCACCGGGGCGACCCAGAGCAAGAAAGGCAAGATCGAGCACGCCAACGGTGGCACCCTGTTTCTGGACGAGATCGGTGACATGCCGATGGCGCTACAAGCCAAATTGCTGCGTTTTCTGCAGGAACGCGTGGTCGATCGTGTCGGTTCGGTCAATCCCATTCCGGTGGATGTGCGGGTCGTGTGCGCTACCCATAGGGATGTTCGCCAACTCATCGATAGCGCTGAATTTCGTGAAGATCTCTACTACCGGATCAGCGAAATCACACTGGACGTACCCGCACTGCGCGATCGCGACGGCGATGCCCTGGTTATCGCCCAGTCGCTGCTGAAAACCCTCGGCAAACAGATGGACCGCCCCAACCTCTCTTTCACCGAAGACGCCATCTGCGCCATCAGCCAGTACCCGTGGCCGGGGAACGTGCGGGAGATGCCCAACAGGAAAAGCCCGAATACCGACGCCGACGTCAGGATGTCGCTGAACCCCAGATACCAGAGCCAGTCATTGCCAAGCAGAAAAATAAACGCGGACGCCGGAACGCCAATGATCAGGGAAAAGATGGTCCGCAACATCATGCCGGACATACCCTCTTCCAGGCGCGACTGATGAACGCCCAGGGCAATCATCACCACAAGGTTCGCCACACCGAACGCAATGGCCGAGGGAAGCAGATACTGGATATTATCGAGGAAGAAGGAAACTTCACCAAAATGCCGGAAAAAAACGGCAATACAGAAGCTGAAGGCCAACACCACCAAGTCGATAAGGCCCAGTATTACGAAAGGAACGTGAATGTAGTGCCTGAACAATCTGACGTGGGCCACGCCAACTCCTTTTGTTGCTCACTGTAAAAGCGCCTGCGCATCCGATGCATCAGGACTGACAATGAACAAAGTTTACTGCATTTTTACAATACTGCAACGCACTGTTAACAACTTTGACAATTTGAAGCGTAATATTGATTGACACCCCGGAACAATCTGTTTGTCCAGGGTGACATTAGTCAGGCCGACTTGCTTCTGCGCGTCATACCGAAGCCCAGCAGACCGAGACCAAACAGGGCCAGCGTACCCGGTTCAGGAACAGCCTTGACGTCAGAGATACCCACAATCAGGTCGTTGTAGTCGAAATCGCCATCGATCAGATCTTCAAAGGCCACGATCAGGGAGCTGCCGTAAAAAGCAGTATTCTGACTCGCTGTAACGTCGAAGATACGTGTCATATCCACGCCGCCGTTCAGACCGGCGTCAGAGTAGAAGACGTTGTCGCCACGCTGAAGATAAAAGCCGAAAGAGGTTCCGATGTTTGCCGTACCGTAGACGGTCTCTGCGGTGCCGGCACCCAGATCAAACTCGACCTGGCGACCACCGGACGCGTCGCCGCCGGAAAACACCTGCAGCATCTGGCTGGCGTCCTGAACATCGTAGATGCCGAAGCTGTTGATGTTGGCAAACCCGGCAAATTCGAATAGCAGGAAGGCACCTGCTGAATCCTGGGTGCCATCGGTGTCGTGAAGTGTGGCGAAGGTTGCGCCGTTATCGTAGAAATCGCCCTCTCCGAGTGTGTCGTTGAATACCGGATTGCCGGAATCGGTTTCCAGATCGAACACACTCATCGGCGCGGCATGCGCCATGGAGAAGGTTCCGGCCAGCAATCCTGCGGCCAGAAGGTTTGAAGTCATTTTCATGTTACTGCTCCTGTGTAACTTGACTGTATGATCGTGCAAGCGACAGGTAGCAAACAGTTTGCCAACTATTTTTATTGTTATTTTACAGTTGGTTATCCGACTTCATTTATGAATGTGTAAATTTAATCGACAAGCCCGGGCACGCGCACCCACCCTTCCATCAGGATTCGTGCACTGCGGCTCATGATGGCTTTGGTGGCTGTCCACTCACCATCCCGCTGTTGCGCCTCCGCGCCTACCCGCAGTATTCCGGAGGGGTGGCCGAACGTCACCTGGGTACGGTTTCCTCCCCCGGCTGCCAGGTTTACCAACGTTCCCGGAACCGCCGAGGCGGTTGCGATGGCAACGGCTGCTGTTCCCATCATGGCGTGGTGCAGTTTTCCCATGGACAAGGCCCTGACCAGCACGTCCACGTCCCCGGCGCCGATGGATTTGCCACTGGAGGACAGATAATCCGAGGGCCTGGCCACAAACGCCACTTTCGGGGTGTGTTGGCGGTTGGCGGCTTCCTCTGTGCTCTTGATCAATCCCATCCTCACCGCACCGTGAGCGCGGATGGATTCGAACTTCGCCAGAGCCTCTGGATCGGAATTGATGTCCTCCTGAAGTTCGGTGCCCTTGTAGCCAATGTCGTCGGCGTTAACGAAGATGGTGGGAATACCGGCATTGATCATGGTCGCTTTCAGCGTGCCCACGCCCGGCACCTCCAGATCATCCACCAGGTTACCGGTGGGGAACATGGAGCCTTCGCCGTCGGCGGGATCCATAAACTCCACCTGAACCTCTGCGGCCGGGAAGGTCACACCGTCCAATTCGAAATCACCGGTTTCCTGAACGTCCCCCTCGGTTATGGGCACATGGGCGACAATGGTCTTGCGGATATTGGCCTGCCAGATCCGGACCGTGCAAATGCCGTTCTGCGGGATTCGCTCTTTGGCCACGAAACCGCCGTTGATGGCGAACGCACCGACGGCCGCCGTCAGGTTGCCACAGTTGCCGCTCCAGTCGACAAAGGGCTTGTCGATGGACACCTGACCGAACAGGTAGTCCACATCGTGATCCGGTTGGGTCGGCGCCGCCAGGATGACGGTTTTGCTGGTGCTGGAGGTCGCCCCGCCCATACCGTCAATCTGCTTCTGATAGGGATCCGGGCTGCCGATGACCCGCAGCAGGAACTTGTCCCGGGGCTCGCCCGGGACTTGCGCCGTGTCTGGCAGGTCCTGCAACCGGAAGAAAACCCCCTTGCTGGTGCCGCCACGCATATAGGTGGCGGGCACTCGGATTTGTGCGGGATGGGTCATGCTGCACCTTCCGATTGCAGGAAGTCCTCGGCAAAACGCTGCAGTACACCGCCGGCACTGTAGATCGACACTTCCTCAGCGGTATCCAGTCGACAAATCACGGGTACCTGCTCGGTACTGCCATTCTTGCGATGGATAACCAGGGTCAGTTCGGCGCGGGGCGCTGGCGTGCCCTCGACATCGTAGGTTTCGGTGCCATCGAGGGCCAGAGTCTGGCGGGTGGTCCCTTCTTCGAACTGCAGCGGCACCACCCCCATACCGATCAGGTTGGTGCGGTGGATCCGCTCGAAGCCCTCAGCAACAATGGCCTCGACACCGGCCAGCGCAACGCCCTTGGCGGCCCAGTCACGGGATGAGCCCTGGCCGTAGTCCGCACCGGCGATAATGATCAGCGGTTGCTTGCGCTCCATGTAGGTTTCGATGGCTTCCCACATGCGGGTCACCTTGCCCTCCGGCTCAATCCGCGCCAACGAGCCCTGCTTCACGTTGCCCTCGTCATCCCGCACCATTTCGTTGAACAGTTTGGGGTTGGCGAAGGTGGCACGCTGGGCGGTCAGGTGGTCACCCCGGTGGGTGGCGTAGGAGTTAAAGTCCACCTCGGGCACACCCATCTTGTGCAGGTACTCGCCCGCCGCACTGTTCATCATGATCGCGTTGGACGGCGACAGGTGATCGGTAGTGATGTTGTCCGGCAGGATCGCTAGCGGGCGCATGCCTCTCAAGGTTTTCTCGCCCACCATGCCACCTTCCCAGTAGGGCGGGCGGCGAATATAGGTGCTCTGCGGCCGCCAGTCGTACAGCGGGTTGGTGTTGGCCTGGGCATCCCGGGTGACATCAAACATCGGAATGTAGGTACTGCGGAACTGTTCCGGCTTCACACTGGCTTTTACGATCGCATCGATTTCCGCATCGTCGGGCCAGATGTCTTTCAGAGTGACCGGGTTGCCATCCTTGTCGTGACCCAGAATATCCTTCTCGATATCGAAACGAATCGTGCCGGCAATCGCGTAGGCAACCACCAGGGGCGGTGACGCCAGGAACGCCTGCTTGGCGTAGGGGTGAATCCGGCCATCGAAGTTACGGTTACCGGACAGCACGGCGGTGGCATAAAGATCCCGGTCGATGATTTCCTTCTCAATCACCGGATCCAGAGCACCGCTCATGCCGTTACAGGTGGTACAGGCGAATGCCACGACGCCGAAGCCGAGCTGTTCCAGTTCGGACATCAGTTGGGCTTCTTCCAGGTACATTTTCACCGTCTTGGAGCCCGGTGCCAGAGAGGTTTTCACCCAGGGCTTACGGGTCAGACCCAGCTTGTTGGCATTGCGGGCAATCAGCCCGGCCGCCACCATGTTGCGGGGGTTACTGGTGTTGGTACAGCTGGTGATGGCGGCAATGATGCACGCGCCATCCGGCATCTTGCCCTCTTCCTGCTCCCAGGCACCAGCGATGCCCCGCGCAGCCAGTTCCGACGTTGGCAGATGCGCGTGGGGGTTGGACGGGCCCGCGAGGGTGCGGTGTACGCTGGCGAGGTCAAACTTCAGTATCCGCTCGTATTCCGCGTTCCGCATGCCATCCGACCACAAACCCGCCTCCTTGGCGTAGGTTTCCACCAGCGCGACCTGGTCGTCTTCACGGCCAGTCAGCTTCAGGTAATCGATGGTCTGACCGTCGATGTAGAACATCGCCGCAGTCGCGCCGTACTCCGGCGTCATATTGGAGATGGTGGCACGATCCCCCACGGTCAGGCTGTCCGCGCCCTCGCCGTAGAACTCGAGATAGGCCCCGACAACCTTTTCCTTGCGCAGGAATTCGGTAATGGCCAGAACCATGTCGGTGCCGGTGATGCCCGGTTGCAGTTTTCCGGTGAGCTCAACGCCCACAATATCCGGCAGGCGCATCATCGACGCACGGCCCAGCATCACGCTCTCGGCCTCAAGCCCGCCCACGCCCACAGAGATAACGCCCAGCGCATCGACCATCGGAGTGTGGCTGTCTGTGCCCACGCAGGTGTCCGGGAATGCTACCCGCTTGCCTTCGCCATCGGGCCGGTTCTGAATCACCGGAGACATTTTCTCCAGATTGATCTGATGCATGATGCCGTTGCCCGGCGGGATCACATCGACATTCTTGAAGGCCGTTTTGGTCCAGTTGATAAAGTGGAAACGGTCGTCATTGCGGCGATCCTCGATGGCGCGGTTCTTCTCGAACGCGTCCGGATCAAAGCCCGGGGCCTCAACGGCCAGCGAGTGATCGACGATCAGCTGCGTGGGCACTACCGGGTTGACCTTGGCAGGATCCCCCCCTTTTTCGGCAATGGCATCACGCAGGCCGGCAAGATCCACCAGCGCGGTCTGACCCAGGATGTCGTGGCACACCACACGGGCGGGGTACCAGGGAAAATCCAGATCCCGCTTGCGCTCGATCAGCTGTTTGAGGGAATCCGTCAGCGCCTCGGGGTCACAGCGGCGAACCAGCTGCTCAGCCAGAATCTTGGACGTGTACGGAAGCTTGTCATAGGCGCCGGGCTGGATGTCTTCCACCGCCTGGCGCGTATCGAAGTAGTCCAGGTCGGTGCCCGGAAGTGCCTTACGGTAATCGATATTCATCATGTACTCCCTCAGCGCTTGTCTATCGGCAACCATTCCGCATGTTCCGGGCCGGTGTAATCGGCGCTCGGGCGAATAATGCGGTTGTTCTCACGCTGCTCTTTAACGTGAGCGGTCCAACCGGATACCCGCGACATAACAAAAATCGGGGTAAACAGTTCAGTCGGGATACCCATGAAATGGTAGGCGGAGGCGTGGAAGAAATCGGCGTTACAAAACAGCTTCTTCTCGCGCCACATCACCGCTTCGCAGCGCTCGGATACCGGATAAAGCACGGTGTCTCCCACTTCGTCCGCCAGTTTCTTGGACCAGTGCTTGATGATGGCGTTCCGCGGATCCGACTCCTTGTAGATCGCGTGACCAAAGCCCATGATTTTTTCCTTGCGCTCCAGCATGCCCATCAGGCCCGCTTCGGCCTCGTCGGCCGTCTGGAAACGCTGGATCAGCTCCATGGCGGCCTCGTTGGCACCACCGTGCAGAGGGCCCCGGAGGGAGCCAATCGCGCCTGTCACACAGCTGTGAATGTCTGACAGCGTGGATGCACAGACCCGGGCGGTGAACGTGGAGGCGTTGAACTCGTGCTCGGCGTAGAGAATCAGCGACACGTTCATCACACGCTCATGCAACTCACTGGGTTTCTTGCCGTGCAGCAGTTCCAGGAAGTGTCCGCCGATGGAGTCCACATCACTCTCGGTTTCGAGGCGAACGCCCTCATGGGCAAAGCGATACCAGTAGGTGATGATGGACGGAAAAACCGCCAGCATGCGATCGATCTTGTCGTCCTGATCGCTGAAATCCTGCTCGGTTTCCAGATTGCCCAGCATCGAACAGCCGGTGCGCATCACATCCATCGGGTGCGCGTCTTTGGGAATCTGCTCAAGTACGGCTTTCAGCGCTGCAGGCAGGCCTCGCAGGCTCTGAAGCTTTTTCTTGTAAGCGTCGAGCTCCTGACGGTTCGGCAATTTGCCGCGCAACAACAGATACGCCACTTCCTCGAACTGGGCGTTTTCCGCCAGCTCGGCAATATCATAGCCACGATACGTCAGGCCAGCGCCTGATTTGCCGACGGTACACAGTGCGGTTACACCCGCTACCTGGCCGCGAAGACCTGCACCACTTAGTTGTTTTGCTTCAGCCATTGGTCTTTCTCCCCTCATCTTGTCTCGGTTGTCGGATTACGCCTGCGGCTAATCCGACCTACGGTTACTGCCTGAGTCTTCGTAGGTTGGATCAGGCGAAGCCGTAATCCAACAACGGGTTAATCCTTTTTCTGCTGGAACAGCTGGTCCAGCTTCTGCTCGAAATCGTGGTAGTTCAGGAAATCGTAGAGCTCCATGCGGGTCTGCATGAGATCAACGACGTCTTTCTGGTCACCTTTTTCCAGGATGTTCTCATACACCATCAGTGCCGCCTTGTTCATCGCGCGGAAGGCACTCAACGGGTACAGCACCATGTCAGCACCCGCGTCCGCCAGCTCTTTGCGGTTATACAGCGGTGTTGCGCCGAATTCGGTGATGTTGGCAAGAATCGGCACATCCAGCGCTTCTGAAAACGCCTGATAGTGTTCCAGCTCGGTGACCGCCTCGGCGAAGATGCCATCGGCTCCGGCCGCTACACAGGCTTTGGCGCGCTCAATCGCCGCTTCCAGGCCTTCTTTCTGGAACGCATCGGTGCGGGCCATGATGAAAAAGTCTTCGTCTTCACGGGCATCCACAGCAGCCTTGATACGGTCGACCATTTCCTCCTGGGAAACGATTTCCTTATTCGGTCGGTGACCACAGCGTTTCTGTGCCACCTGGTCTTCGATGTGAACGGCAGCGGCGCCAGCCCGCTCCATTTGTTGAATGGTGCGGGCGATGTTGAAGGCGCCGCCCCAACCGGTATCAATATCCACAAGCAATGGCACATCGGTGGCGGCGGTGATGCGGCGGACGTCTTCGACCACGTCATTCAGTGAGGTCATCCCGAGGTCCGGCAGACCATAGGAAGCGTTTGCGACGCCACCACCAGACAGATAAATGGCCTGGTGCCCCACCCGTTCGGCCATCATGGCTGAGTAGGCGTTGATGGTACCGACAATCTGCAATGGCGCGTTGTCTTTCAGGGCCTTGCGGAAGCGGGCGCCCGGGCTGAGTTTTCTGGACATGGTGTTGGGCCTCTCTGTCTGTTGGAATGTTCGTTGCCGGATATTGCCTGCCGCAAATCCGACCTGCGGAATCAGATGGTCAAGCCGCCCTCAGCAATCTTTCGCTCGATATTACGGCGAGCGGCATTGATGTGGCGCTTCATCAGGAATTCGGCCAGTTCACCGTCCCGTTGAGCGATCGCTTCCACAATGCGACGGTGCTCACCCAGTGCCATGTGTGGCCGGCCGGAGGCCGTACTGAGCCGGTAACGATACATCCGGACCATATAGTAAAGATCACCGAGCAGCATTTGCGCGAGTTTGGCGTTGCGGCTTCCAGTGGCAATGCGGTGATGAAAATCGTAATCCCCTTCGGCCTGATAGTAGGCCTGGCCGTGAGCCTGTTCGATCATGGCCTCGTGTGCATCCAGGGTAGTATGGAGAGCGGTGATTTCATCGTCGGTCATGCGTTCTGCAGCCTGGCGTGCTGCAAGCCCTTCCATCACCTCACGGATGCGGTACAACTCCATGAGTTCGTCGGTACTGACGGACACCACTTTGACACCAGCGTGAGGCCTGCGAACCAGCAAACCGCGGGACTCAAGCCGACCGAGAGCTTCACGCAGGGGGCCGCGGGTCAGGTTGAAGCGGGAACAGAGCTCCACCTCACCAATTTTCTCACCGGGTGCGAGATCCCCTTTTACGATCGCTGTTTGCAGACAATCGAAAGCCTCGTCGGCGCGGGTGTAGGTTTGAATCACGTCTTCAGGCATATTTTGTCAACAATAGTGACTTTAATTGCCGGAAATCTACGCCTGACTGGTCGTTTTGTCAACAATCCATGCGAAACTAGAAAAGCTCTCGCTCTTCTTGCGGAGGCGGCGTGTACTGGTAGAGCCAGGTCTCTATCAGCACCTGCTCGCCCAGTTTCAGTTGCAGACGCAGATCGATGGGCTCCAACGAATCGTCCGGGACCCGATCAAACATGGCCCGGTACGGGTGGCCCTGACGATTGCCAGATCCGTTGGCCGATTAGGTGGCTCCGCCCGCCAGGTCAGGGTGTAGGCGTACAAATATTCCTGACCCGGCTCCAATGGCTGTTCTGGTTTCCAGAAAGCGACGATGTTATCGAACGTTTCATCCCGGGTGGGGATTTCCACCAGCAGCACACTGCCTGCACCCCACGAAGCCTGGGGCTCGACCCAGGCGCGGGGCCTCAGATCGTAGAACTCGCCAGAGACTGTCCTCCGGGTTGAACCGGATCGCTTGATATTCGGGGTAATCCAGATCTCGCAGAAAGTCCGGAGCCACAGGTGGCGGTGCGTAATCGCCAGCTACCAGCTCTTTCGCCTTTTCGACGACCTGACTGAACTCGAAAGCCTGGGCCGGTGTAGCTGAGATAAGGCACGGCAGTAGCAGCAACGCAAGTAATCTTGAGCCTGACTCCATGGCGTTCTGCTCCCTTTAATGATCTCCTGATCACTAATGTAGCATCTGCAGCCAACGCTTTCTCAAGTGACAAGTTCGTAAGGCTTGGCCAGTGAACGGCAAGGCACCCTGGTTGGGTCAGATGCCCATGGACAATGAAAACCGTACGTCCGGGTGGTCCGGCATGGTCATCGCCGTGGTGGAGGCCCGGATCATCCGCCCCACACTGACGTTGGCGGTGAAGGCCCTGCCCTGCATCTTCAGTGACACCTGTCCGGCGCTGGCGATGCCATGGCGGTCCGCCTGAACGGCTGAATACGGAACCCAGCCCTGCAGCAAAGAAACATTCAGGCTCGACAACACACCATCCGTGAATGGCATGTGCCAGAGCGGGCTGGCGGTATCAAAGCGAAGCCAGCCACCACGGACCGCTGCCACCGACTGACCATTGAACCCGGTGAGCATGGAAGGGCCGGCTACCGTCAGGTATTCCGAGACCGGCAAATCTTCATTGGCAAACTGATACCGGCCGTTGACCCGCCACGTCCATTGGAACAATGCCTGCTCGACAGAGGCGGACATGGCCACTTTATAGAATTGCCCGGCGTCCGAGGTGTTCTGATCCAGTGGGTAATCGGTTGCGGAGCGTTCACGGCCGCTGAGCGCGTGGATGCGGGTGCTGGCAAACAGACCGCCAGGCAGTTCGTGGCCACCCCGGGCTTCAAGCCCCAGTGATTGCAACTCGTAACGGGATTCGGACACCCGCTCGTCTTCCTCGAACGACACATGATTGCGCCCGCGATGTCTGACAAGACCATCAAAGTCCATGCCGAACTTTGAAAACAGTGAGCGGCTGGCGCCGAAGCCCAGCACACGGGATTCTCCCCCGGCGGTATAGCGATGCGAATCGCTGCTGACCGCATGGTCATAACGGGAACTGCCCGCCTCAACCTGCAACTGACTTGAACCGGCCGGAAACTGATAGCGGATGGAGGCGGCACTGGAATCGGTATCATCCTTGTAGGACCGGGAATCCCGGTAATTGAAACCGATCGCATCCCTCTGACCGATCACGCTGTCTGCCGCCAGGCCCAATGCCCCATCACGGCCGTCGCTGCTCAGGTCCGTTTTTCCGGAAAATTTCAATCGTGATCGCAGCCAGTGCTCCCGCTCCTCCCGATAGGCGTCCACACCCACCCCGAACGGGTCGGTGTCCGGCTGCCAACCATTACGCGACCAGCTGCCACCGTCTGCGGCCTGGAGGGGCTGACTGACTGCGCACCACAACAGTGCGATCAACAGGTGAAATTTCAATTTACAGAGTCCTGCCTGAGAACGGCGGCTACAGCTCTAACGAAATGCCGGCGAGTCTGAATTATTTTCATGGGGGAATGTATGGCATCAGGGAGCAGAAATCCATCGGCTGTTGCCAAAATTTACAAACAGAATATTATCTAAATACAGCAGGTTACAATGTTATTTAAAAGTTTTTTCTATTCAAATCAATCGCCGACACAGAAATCTGCAGAGTGCCCTGTTTTACCAATCTCTACATTTCCGCACCCGAGTCTCCATTTAGACCAACAACTTGGTTACACTTGGCACACTTCGTGACTGACCTTGCACATCAGGCCGAGCATCGCAGCAGACATAAGGACTAACGTTATGATCAAGAAGTGCCTCTTTCCGGTTGCCGGTTACGGAACCCGCTTCCTGCCGGCAACCAAGGCAATGCCCAAGGAAATTCTGCCGGTGGTGAACAAACCGCTGGTTCAGTACGGCGTGGAAGAAGCGGCTGACGCGGGCATACACGAGTTCGGGTTTGTCACAGGGCGCGGCAAGCGGGCCATCGAAGATCATTTCGACATCAGTTACGAATTGGAGCATCAGATCGCCGGCTCCGGAAAAGAGGGACTGCTGACGTCCATCCGCGAGCTGATCGATAACAATTCGTTTGCGTTCACCCGGCAGAACGAAATGAAAGGCCTCGGTCATGCCATTCTTACCGGCCGGAATCTGGTGGGCGACAATCCGTTCGCTGTGGTACTGGCGGATGACTTCTGTGTTGAAGATGGCACCGGAGAAGGTGTGCTCACCCAGATGGTCAAGCTCTACAACCAGTTCCGCTGCTCCATCGTGGCCATCGAAGAGGTGCCCTCGGATGAAACCCACAAATACGGGGTTATCGCCGGCGAATCGATGAAAGATGGCCTGTACCGCATCACCGACATGGTCGAAAAACCGGCGCCGGAAGACGCTCCCAGTAATCTCGCGATCATCGGCCGCTACATACTGACACCGGATATTTTCGACATCATCGAGCGCACGCCGCCGGGCAAGAACGGCGAGGTACAGATCACCGATGCCCTGCTTGAGCAGGCCAAGAACGGCTGTGTGCTGGCGTATAAATTCAAGGGGCGACGGTTCGATTGCGGAAGCATCGACGGCTTCGTGGAAGCCACCAATTACGTGTACGAGAACATCTACAAGAAAGGCAAGTAAGGCACGGGCCGGTTTACCGGCCCAGAATCTGCAGAATCATGCGCCGGTTTTCAGTGGACGCTTTGCGGAACCGGCGCAGCAACTCGCCCTCCTCTTCCGAGATCTGAACGCGGTTCAACTCCTTTTCCAGCTCCGCCAGGGCTACGCCCAGGTCGTCGCTGTTACTGAATGCCAGACCGGGTAGCTGCAACTGACCGGTGTCACTGGCCGCATCCAGATCCAGAATATGTTCAAGCGGCGTATCGGTGCGGATGCACAGATCGAGCAGCTCGGTGACACCGGGATAGCTGCGCTGTTTCACCTCAGCCGCTTCCCAGCTGGCCACGCGCGGCTCATCGACGCCGCACAAACGCGCTACATCTTCCCGGGACAAATGCCCTCTCTCGCGAATCTGCCGCAGGCGTCGATGAAAGGATTGCAGGTACCGCATAGCGCTTTGCCTCAGCCTGGTCAGCACAGGTTGGCCCGAGGAGACCCGTCCGGGTGTCCCGCAATTAAGCCATGAAAGTGAATCAATCTGGAAATGTAACGTACATATAGCTTTATACACAATCTGCCTATACTGAATCCATCGGCAACGGACAAATACGCTATGGCTGCCCGACTACTCGATACACACTCTGCCTGGCATCTGGTGCTGGATGCAGTCAACCGCACCAATGTGACACTCTCATTGCCGGACGATGACGCGCCATCACTGGAGCTCAATGGCAACCACTGGCAGCTGTTGAAACCGGCGACCGAAGGTGCCCGCAACCTGCTGAAGATTTTTCTCCCCCTGTGTCGACCATTGGCGGCTGCTTCGGGTTGCCGTGTGGTCGGCCAACTGGGCCAGAGCCTGGACGGTCGCATTGCCACCGTCACCGGAGCATCTCGTTTCATCAATGGTGAGGACGGCATCACCCATCTCCACCGCATCCGCGCAGTATCCGACGCAGTGATTGTGGGCGCTGGCACGGCCACAACCGATAATCCCCGCCTGACAGTCCGGAAAGCGTCCGGGGCCAACCCGGTGCGCGTAGTGATCGATCGCCAGCGCCGCGTTCCGCTTGACCACCATCTGTTCACTGACGGTGAAGCGCCCACACTGAGGCTGACCGCCGGCGATTACTGCCCCCCGGCGTCGCCGGCCGCTGCGGCCCGTATGCTTGAGCAATCCGGTCCTGTCGAGGTGCCCTGCCTTGGCGACGCCCACGCTGACACACCCGCGGCACCGGCAATCATGCTGCGGGTGTTGTCCGATTTCGGTCTGAGGAAGGTGTTCGTCGAGGGCGGCGGGCTGACGGTATCCGCTTTCCTCAATGCCGGTTTGCTGGACCGTCTGCATGTGATGGTTGCCCCGATGATCATCGGCAGTGGCCGGCCGGCCTTCTCACTGCCGGAGATCGATCTGCTATCCGATGCCCTTCGCCCCCGGGCGCAACTGGTCAACCTGGGTTCCGACATGTTGTTTGATCTGGATTTCAGCGAGCAGTTGCCGCCGAACTGAAGGTGAACACCGCGCCCGGCAAGCTGGACAGCAGCACCAGCAGGCCATAACCTATACTCAGAGCAACGCCCTGTTCCGCGGGCAAGCCCGCCAGGGGCCAGAGAACGGCTGCGGCGCCCTCCCGGACCCCCCAACCGGCCACGGTGACCGGGATCACCATACTGAGCAGCAGACCGCTGCACAGAGCGAGCAGTATCAACAGCGAGTCAGCATCGACCAGGTAGCCCGCGCCGAAGGCAAGAACCACGAACACCGCAAGATAACTTCCCACCACCAGCAATGATGAAGCCAACTGAATCAGCCATACTGGCCAGCGCAGCAGCGCAGCTCGGATATCTCCCGCGAGTTGACGTCCGTAGCGCAACAGGCGGGTGCGGAAAATCACGGCGGCCGCCGCTAACAGAGCGAGACAGATAGCCAGAGCAAACAGCAGGCGGGAAGCGTCCATCGCTCCGGACTCTGGCAGGGTGGCGGCCGGGCGGCCGTTAACGCCCCCTCCGAAAGCGAATGCGGCCGCCATCAGCAGAGCGGCCAGGGCAAACAACACCACCTGCCCCGACAACCGTTCGATGACCACCGCATGAACAGATGCGAGGCGGGAGGCTGCGTCGAGACTGTGCCGCCACGCGCGATTCACATCCCCCAGCACCCCTCCCGGTAACACCTGATTCAGAAAGGTGGCGAGATAGTATTCCTTGACCGCCACGCCCAGCGGCAGCTGGAGGCTCAGGCATCGGGCGGTGAAACGCCAGCGCCACGCGGATACGCACACCTGCACCACGGTGAGTGCCAGCGCCGGTACCACAACCCAGAGCTGGAACCGCTCCAGCTCTGCCATCAGTTCAGGCACATCCAGCCACCAGAGCAGCCCCAGCAGCAACAGTGCCGTCGCGGCCCAACGCCACAGCGGGCCAGGCCGAGGGACCTGTTCAGCCACCACTTGCCCCCGACGGGAAGGCCAACAGGTCCTGGTGGCCGACGTGGACGGCGAGTTCGCCCCTCTCGGCCTGGTGCCGCCGATCATTCAGCCATCCCCTGATACGCTCCGCCATCGCCGGCGCCTGTTCGGTCGCCGCAGCGCACCAACCGTCCATCAGGGCGAGCTGAAGTTCCGCGTCTGTCCCCTCCAGTTGCCAAGGGCTACAGCCGGTTGACACCCGATAACCGTGAACCTCCAGCAATTGCTGCAATACCGCGGTCGCGCCCGGCCCCAGCGCTGCACCTACGCCCTTGTTGCCATGCTGGTGCTCGTTCACCAGTTGCCGGATCAGACCATCGTCCGGGTGCTCGGGAACAAGGTTGAAATGGCCATCGTAACTGAGCACTACGAACACCGTCGCGTTTCGCTCGGCTGCCGCTGCGGCTAACGCCTCCAGCCAGTCTCTGGACACCAGATCAATCAGTGCTGAGGCCGAGATGACTTCGGCATCCATCGGCAGGTGTTGCGCCAGTGTCTCCGGCATCAGGTCCGCAATCACAGGCTTCAGGGGCACGTCCAGGGACGCGAGTCGTGCCTCGGCAATTCCCATCAACTCGGCGTCCTGATCCAGCAGGGTCCAGTGCTGAGGCACCCCGATGCGTGGCGACAGGTACCGGGCGTTCGAGCCGCCACCACTGCCAAGATCGGCAATGGCTATCGGCGCCCGGTCTTGATCGGCCTGGTAGCGCCGGGTCATCCAGCCCGCCAGTTGCTCGGTCAGGGCGCGATCACGGGCGCGATGATCCGCAGGTTCGCGCAACGCCAGCCAGGTGGCATCGAACAGAGTGGCGTCACGCTCACCGGTGAGCTCCGCCAGGGCCTGAACAAACGCTTCAGCTGTATGTTCCCAGGTCTGCACACTGGTTGACGCAGACTCGAGGTCTCGCCTGAGAGCGACCAGCCGTTCGGGCTGACCGAGCAACTCGCTCAGCACGCCGGTCAAGGCATCGGTATCATCGGCCGGATACGTGCGAACCCCGGGCGTACCCGTCACGCGGGACAACGCGCCCCCGTCAGACGTAACCACTGGCAGGCCTGCCGCCAGCGCTTCATCGATGGCCATGCCATAGCCTTCATACAATGAGGGGAAAACAAAAAGATCCGCGCATCGATAGGCCTGTTCAACCTCACGGCTGTCCAATTCCCCCGCGACCGTGATCCGGCTCTGCAGTCCAAGCGATACCACAGCTTCGGTTACCCGAGCCGCATATTCAGCATGCCGCTGGTCTGAACCAATCAGTGTGCAATGCCACGGTGACCGAGCCAGCCCGGCCAGAGCCTCCACCAATTGCAACTGCGCTTTGCGGGGCGACAAGTGGGCCACACAGAGCAGTTCAACGGTTGCCGAATCACCGTCCGTATCACTGGCCGCCCCCGAATGATCGGTCGGTAGCGCGTCCACACCGGGCCGCGCCACCCTGACCCGCTTTGCAGGCACACCGAAATCCGCCAATCGGGCAGCGGTGTAGTCACTGGTTGCTACAACGCCACGCACAGCGGCCAGAGCCCGTTGCTCACTGCGGAAAAACAAGGCCTGCTGATCCGGCTCCAGACCGGTTTCATCCGCCAGTGGGTGGTGAACCAGCGCAACAAGATTCAATCGTTCAGCATGGCGCTCAATGACCTCCGGCATGCCACCCATGGTCAAACCGTCCAGGATCACCACTGCCCCATCGGCCATTTGTGCCAGTTGCTCATCGACCGCTGCCAATGCCGTGGCGTCCGGACAGGGAAACCGTCCGTCCACCCCGACCACCCGGGCTCGGTGCCCGGAGTCATTCAACGCGCTCACCACCCGGCCGACGTAGCGGTAACCGCCGGTGTTCTGGTCCGGATCTCCCGGCACAAGAACGGTCAGCACAGCGGAGCCGTCAAAGGCTGCCATGAAAACTCGCCCAGGCCAGATGCGACTCTCCGAGAGTCACTTTCATTCCGGTCAGGCCCGCACCGGTGCTGCCCAGATGCCCCGCCCTGACGGCTGCGGCCAGCCGCTCGAACACCTGACGAGCCATAAACTCAGTGGTGGTGTTGCGGCCACGGAATTCCTCGATGTCGTCGAGGTTTTTCATGTTGAAGTCCGCCAGCACCTGCTTGAGCACATCCGATGCCAGGCCGATATCCACGATCAGATCGTCGCTGTCCAGTTCCGGCCGCTCAAACGTGACATCCACAACGTAAGTGGCGCCATGGAGCGCCTGGGCAGGCCCGAAGATTTCGCCCCGAAAGCTGTGGGCAATCATCATATGATCTCTGACGGTCAGGCTGTACATAAACGCAAAAACCTCTTCAAGGGTGTCTGTGGCTGAATTCTGTGGAGGATGTTTCAGTTATAACGTATACGATGGCAAAGCTCATCGGTGGTAGCGGCCAGCGTCGCCATGGTCTGAGGCAGATCCTCAAACCGGCTTTCGCCAGTGATCAGGACGTCCAGCGTGGCATTGTCGAGCAAAGACAGCGCCAGTTTCAGACGGTCCGGGTAGGTCCAGCGGGGGCGCTGGATCGGGCTGATCTGTCCGACCTGACTGGAGATCATGGCCAGACGTCTGGAGTGAAATGCGCCGCCCAGAGCAACGGACACCTCATGGGTGCCGAACCAGCTCATCTCGACAATGCGCCCTTCCATACCGGCCAGGGATAACGCAGTGTTCAGACCGTCCGGATGGCCGCTGGTGTGGAACACCAGGTCGTGATCATCGCGCTGAGCTCGGGTTTCAAACGCCAGCCCCAGTGCCCCGGCTACCGTTGACCGGGCCGGATTAATATCGATGGCGGTTACCCGCGTGCCCGGAATCCGGCTGGCCAGCCAGGCCACCAGAAAGCCGACCACCCCAAGGCCCACCACGGCAATTCGGTCTCCGACCCGGGGCGCTGCATCCCACAATCCGTTGATGGCCGTTTCCATATTTGCCGCCAGTACCGCTCGTTCCGGCGGTACGCCATCCGGCAGCGGCATCACCGCCGTCGCCGGGAGTCGGAACCGGCGCTGATGGGGAAACAGAGAGAACACGGTTCGCCCTGTCAGGGTCTTGTCTCCTTCGGTGACCTTGCCGACATTGCAGTAGCCATACTTCACCGGATAGGGAAACTCTCCCTCCTGAAAGGGCGCGCGCATGCGCTGGTACTCTTCCGGAGGCACGTTACCGGAGAAAATCAGCGATTCGGTGCCCCGGCTCACGCCGGAATACAGGGTTTCCACCTCAACCACCGACTGCGCCGCCTCCGACGCCGTCAGTGCTGCGGCCGTGCGGACGTCAGTAGGACGAATCGCGCCCCGGCCCGCCCCGGTTACCCAGAACGCTTCCGTGGCCGAATCGTCAGCGACCCCCGATTCATCGCAGGCTTCGGATACTTCTGGGTCAGAACGGGACATAATGCCTCCTTGCTTCGGGGGTTTCACCGCCGGGCGGAGGTCTGTTTCAAACCTCCGGCCGTAGGGAACTAAACTCAGTCTCAACAACTATAGTTGAGAAAGGCCTGTTGAAATACGTCGAGGTTACAGCATGGATTCCCCCCTTCGCTCCGAACAAGTTGGCTGGCCGACGTACCTGGATATTGTCTGGGCGGGCATGGTGACCGCCGCGCTGGTGTTCGGGGCCGATGTTATCGCTCAAACCGGCCCTCTCCTGCACGCCATCGCCGCTGCGCTATTCGGCACAATGGCAGGACTGTTGCTCCGCTTCTGGCCTGCCGGCCGCGACTTCGGCTGGGCTAACCGGGCAACGCTGTTACGCGGAAGCCTGGTTATCACCCTGATCAGCCTGGCGCCCTTCTCCGACAGGCTGGGGCCGTGGCTGTGGCTCTATGGCGTACTTTGCCTGCTGGCACTGATCCTGGATGGTGTCGACGGTGCCATCGCTCGGAAGACCCGGTCACAAACCGCCATTGGCGCCCGCTTTGACATGGAACTGGACGCGCTCTTCATTCTCGGTCTGTGTGTCGCGGTCATTGCCCTGGACAAGGCAGGATGGTGGGTTCTGCTGCTCGGACTGATGCGCTATGCCTTCGTCATAGCCGGGCATTTCCTGCCTTTTCTGAACGATCCGCTTCCCGACAGCTTTCGCCGTAAAACCGTTTGCGTCTGGCAGGTTGCCACGCTGATGGTTGCTGTACTCCCACCCGCAAGCCCCGGGTTTGCGACCTGGACCCTGGCCGCTGCACTGACTCTGCTCGTGTATTCCTTTGCGACGGACATGCACTGGCTTTATCAAAGGAGAACACCAACATGAAACCCAACTTTGCTCATGCAGCCCTGTTTTCGGCACTGCTGACGACGACGACGCCGGTGCTGGCTGAACCGGAAAAATTCGTGGTAGATGATGAACATTTCTCCATGGCGTTTGAGGTCATGCACATTGGCTACGCGCCGGTGATCGGAATGTTCCGTGACATCGAAGGCAGCTTTGAATTCGATGAAGAGGCCAACGAACTCAGTTCCGGCACTCTGATTTTCCGCAGCGATAGCGTGTTCACCAACCACGACAAGCGCGACGAACACCTGCGCAAACCGGATTTCCTCGACAGCAAAAAATACCCGGAGGTCACGTTCGAGGTGACCGATTTCGAAACCACCGGCGAGAACACCGGCACGGTGACCGGGGATCTCACCATGTTGGGCAAGACCCGTCCTGTGGACGTGGAAGTCACGCTCAACAAATCCGACAAATACCCGATCGGCCACAAGGACTACACGCTTGGGATCAGTGCTGAAGCCACCATCAAGCGCAGCGACTGGGGTATGACCTACGGCCTGGACCCTGAACTTGTCGGCGATGAAGTAAAATTGAGGTTTGGCTTCGAGGCGATCAAGGATTCCAGCTTCTTCTAGCATTTGTGCGCACGATCACTGGCCTGAGACACTCTGTTGGGTTCTCAGGCCAGCTCCTTGACCGGTGAGCCTGGTTCCTCACCGATTGCCTTTTGATCCCTTGCCTGCTGGAAAACGAGGCTGAGTGGCTCAGGCTGAAGGGCGACAGCCGCTACCGCAAATCCACCAGCGTGCAGATCTTTCTTTTTTAGTTCGCAAACTATACATTGTCCGCTTCCCTGTTTTCTTCTGCTCACCGGTTAAGCGGAACACCGATGTCCGACGCGCACAAATCCGACCTTTTTCTGATCATTGTGACCCTGCTGGCAGCGATCAGCTGGATGTTCTCCAAAGAGGCCGTCCTGTTGATGCCGCCTCTGCTGTTTATGGCTGCGCGGTTTTTGCTCGCCGGCGGGCTGCTGGCACTGGTGTCCTATCGTTCACTCAGGCGTCTGTCCGCCGATCAGCTGCGCCGCAGCGTGGGTGTCGGGTTGGTGTTCGGTACCGCCATGAGTTGCTGGATCATGGGTCTGTTCCACGGCACTCACGTTGGCGAGGGCGCCTTTCTGACCAGCCTCGGGGTGGTCATCGTGCCAATCATTGCGCGAGTGATCTTCAAGGAACCTCAACCGGCAAGCACCTGGATTGCCATTCCCATTGCCGTAGCCGGCCTGGCGCTGTTGTCACTCAAGAACGGGTTTCGTCCAGAGCTCGGTCAGCTGTTCTTCGTGATGGCCGCATTCATCTTTGCCTTGTACTTTACTCTGAACACCCGCGCCGCCAACCAACGGACGGTCATCAACCGCCGCGGAGAATCGGTTGAGAAACATCGGGTTCCTGCCCTGCCCCTGACCGCCATCGCGCTACTCACCGTTGGCGTGCTGACTCTGATCGAATCCTCGCTGTTGGAGTCCTGGACACCGGTGGCTGACGCATTCTCGCCGATTCTGGTGTGGTGGGTGTTCGCCAGCGCGGTCATCGGCACCGCCGGGCGCTTCCTGCTGCAGACCTACGCCCAGAGCCTGTCGGCCAACAGCCATGGCGTCGTTATTCTGGTGCTGGAACCGGTGTGGGTCGCCCTGTTTGCCGCCGGCTGGTTCTCCGAAACCATGGTTGCCTCTCAACTCGCCGGTTGCGGGCTGATTTTTGCCGCCTTGCTGGTCAACCGCTGGGGAGTGATCAGCAAGGCACTGAAAGGCTGGCTGCGCCACCGAAAGCCCGTATAAAAGTGGTTGACCCACACAGCGGGAATCAGTATATTTCGTCCCCGTTGCAGAGACAGGACCATAGCTCAGTTGGTTAGAGCGCTACCTTGACATGGTAGAGGTCCCCAGTTCGAATCTGGGTGGTCCTACCACTTCTGTGAAAAAAGTCAGTTGCTTGCGTAATGCGTGAGAACTGGCTTTTTTTGTGCGTGTTCGCTTTAATCCCCCATCCCCGCCGCCAGCAGTTCACCCGGGTCGCCCCCCCATCCCGGCGCGTCAAACTTCCTTACAGTTGACCAGGGTACACGGCAGTAAGTCCCTGATTTATTGACGGTGGCCTGATCCTTGCTGTCGAACTTTTTCAGTAATTCAGGGAGCACGACCAATGAAATGGATTCTGATAACAATGCTGTTTCTTTCCGCTCAAGCTCAAGCCACACTGATTCAATACACGTTTGAGGTTCTGACAAGAGAGCGCGCCGGCAGTCCGGGGGAAACAACGGATCGCGCCGATATGACGCTCCTGGTTGACGCAGACTCCCGTCAGATCACAAAGCTTCGCTATACAACACGGTTTTTTGATATCGATTTTCAGGGTGGGGCGGACATTACAGCCCAATTCAGATGGTTCAACCAGGATGGGTCGGGCTACTACGGCATAAATTCATTCATGGAAGGCGCCATGCCCGACGGCACCAGCATAAACATGTTTCTTGAGGCTACAATGCCGCTCAATAGCAATCCGGCCCATTTCCTCAACAACGGCACGGACGGCCAGCATTTCATTTTCTCAACCGAAAACCTGTCGAGCGCCTATATTGGAGAATGGATGCGAGGCGAGAAAATCATCGTTCCAGAGCCTGCTACGCTGTCATTACTCGGGCTTGGCCTCGTGGTTATTGGCCTGAGGCGCTCCTCTCGCAAAGCAAGGAAACACTGAGCCTGCGCCCCTGGCACATGGCACGAAAGACTGTAAATTATCTCGACGTGCGGGGGCAGTCGTTATTCACGGGTTTTGGTCCGGTTATCAATTGTTCTTCTCCTGCTCTACCACGATCAACTCGCCGAGATCAAAACCCTCCGCCCTGGCGCGCGCCCTGAATGCCTCAAGGGCGTCGTCACTGACCTCGGGCGTGCGCGAGAGAAACCACAGGTACTCACGGTTGTAGCCGGTCACGTAAGCGAAGGAATAGTCCTCCTGTTCCAGTTCGAATACCACATAGGAGGCGTAGAAGGGTCCGAAAAACGAGACTTTCAGGTGACCGGTGCTGTCGTCACCCACAAACACCGCGCGTCCATCCGCCTGTTCCCACTTACCTTCCTCACTGTTGTAGCCACGGTTAGTGACCTTGATACTGCCATCTGCATTACGGCTGTATTCCGCCCGGACGTTGCTCAGGCCGCGCTCGAAAGAATGATCCAGCCTGGCGATTTCATACCAGGTGCCCAGATACCGATCCGCGTCAAAGCCGCGAACCGGTTCGATGCCCTCCGGCACGCTGGTGCAACCCACCAGCAAACTCATCAATGCCAATAACGCCCACCTTCTCATATCCCCGCTCCCTGAATTTGCACCCACACAGAATATTAACCCACGAATCCGGCAGGAGTGGGCGTACCCACTGGTAACTACGGGTATACTGCCCATAATCGATCAGCCACTTCCCTACCCGGAACCGAAAACCCTATGCGCACGATTGTAGACATTACCCTGAAAACGCCCCAGACCGCCGTAGATGCTCTCAGTGAGGCAACCGGGTTGTCCAAGATGCGCATCAAGGACGCGATGGCCAAGGGCGCCTGCCGTTGGACCAACAAAGGCAAACAGGTGCGCTTGCGGAAGGCGAAGCGGGAAGTGAAAGCCGGCACCCGGCTGCAGCTGTTTTACGATGACATTGTGCTGGCCCGCAAGGCCGAGCCGGCAGAACTGCTGACCGACTTTGGCCAGTACAGCGTGTGGTTCAAGCCGCACGGTTTGCTGGCCCAGGGATCCCAATGGGGCGATCATTGCAGCCTGTTGCGCGAAGCGGAGGTGCGACTGGCAAAGCCCTGCTTTCTCGTTCACCGGCTGGACGCAGACGCGGCCGGGCTGATGCTGATCGCCCACGACAGCAAGGCCGCCGCAGCGCTGTCAGACCTGTTCGCCGGACGAGCCCCGCGCAAGCTTTACCACGCAAGGGTCAACGGTCACCTCGAGGCCAACGCGATGAGCATCAATACACCGGTGGAAGACAAGGAAGCGATCAGCCATGTCACCACCCTGGCCCGCGATCCGGACAGCGACACGACGGTGGTGGAGGTGACCATTGAAACCGGCCGCAAGCACCAGATCCGTCGCCACCTCGCCGGGCTGAACCACCCGATTACAGGCGACCGTCTCTACGGTACCGCGGCGGCGGTGCCCCTGCAGCTGGTGGCCGCAGAGCTTGAGTTCACCTGCCCGCTGAGCCGAAAAAAACGTCAACTCAATCTGCCAGCCTCTCTGAACAGTGTTTTTCCGGGAGCCTGATGGTAAAAAAGGCCAGCAGTCGCTGGCCTTTTTTGTCTGGTGTGTCGACTACACCTTATAGAAATCCCGATACCAGTCGACAAAGTTGGCAATACCCTCGTCTACCGTTGTGGACGGCTTGTAACCCACGTCTTTGATCAGATCGTCCACATTGGCATAGGTGGCCGGCACATCACCCGGCTGCAACGGCAACAGGTTTTTCTCGGCCTTCTTGCCTACGCGCTCTTCGATAATCTCAATAAAGCGCGACAGCTCCACCGGATTGTTACTGCCGATGTTGTAGATTCGGTACGGTCCCTTGCTGGTGCCCGGGTCCGGCTGCGCACCACTCCAGTTCTCGTTAGGCTCGGCGACATGGTCGAGCGTGCGAATAACACCTTCGACGATATCGTCAATGTAGGTGAAATCCCGCTTGTGGTGGCCATGATTGAAGACGTCAATCGGCTCGCCCGCCAGAATCTTCCTGGTGAAGATAAACAGAGCCATGTCCGGGCGACCCCAGGGGCCATAGACCGTGAAGAAGCGCAGCCCCGTCGTCGGCAGGTTATACAGGTGGCTGTAAGTATGCGCCATCAGCTCATTGGCTTTCTTGGAGGCGGCGTAGAGGCTCAGTGGATGATCCACGTTGTCGTGCACCGAGAACGGCATGGCCTCGTTAGCGCCGTACACGGAGCTGCTGGAGGCATAGACCAGGTGCTTGACGTCGTTATGACGGCAGCCCTCGAGGATGTTCATAAACCCGACAAGGTTCGCCTCAACGTAAGCATGGGGGTTCTCGAGGGAATAACGAACTCCCGCCTGCGCTGCCAGATGCACTACCCGCTCCGGTTTGTGTTCTCGGAACAGCGCTTCCATCGCCTCACGGTCAGCCACGTCCTTGCGGACTTCGGTGAAACCCGGCTTGCCAGTCAGGCGCGCAAGTCGGGCCTCCTTCAGGCTCACGTCGTAATAGTCGTTGACGTTATCCACGCCAATCACCTCTTCACCGCGATCCAACAGGCGGTGAGCGAGGTGCGAGCCGATGAACCCGGCGGTTCCCGTTACCAGGATTTTCAAGGTATCTCTCCCTGTCAGAATCGAAGACCGGCGCTCACAAAGGGGCCACCGAGGTCGATATCCAACTCGTCGTCGCCATCTTCATAGTCGATGGCAATTTGGCGGTAGCCGGCTCGCAGTTGCAACAAGGCAACCTCGAACTGGCCGTAGGCGTTGTAATCGTAGACTGAATCACCGTCAAAACTGATCACATTGGCTTCGCCACCCACGGAAACGCCGGTAAACGGCAGGTCAAAACGGGCAGCCAGATAGCCCATGGGGATGACGGCGTCTACTTCCGTCTGACTGACTGCGGTTCCGAGAACCTCCTGCACGGTCAGCTCACCGTCAAGATCACGGGCGGTAATACCCAGATCCAGATTCACCCAGTTATCCAGCACTTCGTAATAAAGCGTCAGGTCCAGCTGCGTGAGCTCAAGGGAGGAATCGACTTCACCCTGAACGCCATCGAATCCGGCAAGCGACACTTCGCCACGCCCGTCCTGCTCGATTTTCGTGTAGTTCAGCCGCACGTTTGGCAGCAAGGGAACCGGGTGCTCAATATAGGCGCTCAGATTGGCGTTGGAGTCGCTGCTCAGGTCCAGATCGTTATCCACATCGACCGCATCGCCGCCGTTGCGGACATCGCCGGAAAGGTCCGAGTCCCAGTAGCTCACGTTGGCACCTAGACCGATAACATCGGCGTGAACCACAGGCGCTGCCAATGCGGTGGCGCCGCCGAGGGCAAGAATCAGTTTACGCATGTAACACCCATTCGTTGTTGTATGGTTATCGTCGGTCAGTCGAACTGAATGCCCAGACGGCGACCAACTTCCTCGTAGGTTTCAATCACTTCTCCCAATCCCTGGCGGAAACGGTCCTTGTCCATCTTCTTGCGGGTTTCCTTGTCCCAGATACGGCAACCGTCCGGACTGAACTCATCACCCAGAACGATATCGCCACCAGAACGGCCGAACTCCAGTTTGTAGTCCACCAGCAGCATGCCGGCGTCGTCAAACAAAGCCTTGAGTACATCGTTCACCTTATAGGTGAGCTCTTTCATTCGCGCGAGTTCGTCAGCGCTGGCCCAGCCGAAACTTACGGCAAGAGACTCGTTGACCATCGGGTCATGCAAGGCATCGTTCTTGAGAAACAGCTCGTAGGTGGGCGGAGTCAGGTTCTGCCCTTCCTCCACACCCAGCCTGCGGCAAAGGCTGCCGGCGGAAACATTTCGAACCACGCACTCTACCGGAATCATATCCAGCTTTTTCACCAGTGACTCGGTCGGCGACAGCAGCCCCTCGAAGTGCGTGGGCACACCAGCGGCCTCCAGCTTTTCCATGACAAAGGCATTAAAACGGTTATTGACCATGCCTTTGCGGTTCAACTGCTCTTTTTTCTCGCCATCGAACGCAGAAGTATCGTCACGGAACACCAGCACAAACCGCTCGGGATCGTCCGTGCGGTAAACAGATTTGGCCTTGCCGGCGTACAGTTCTTCGCGCTTTTCCATTTCAGGTCTCCGGAGATGACCGGCCCGCAGCCGGCACCTGGTAATTAATAAAGATATTCGAACAATTCCGAGAGCAGCTCTGGAGAACGGTTGTCACCATCGTAGCCATCGGCTCGCGATGCCGTTACTACCAACACGCCATCTTGCTCTTCAACGTTCAGATCAAAAGTGTGCTTCGCCTCTTCTTCATCGGCAAACCAGCTGAACCAGCCGGGATCACGTTCCGACTCGCTGCGGAAATCCACATTGAACCAGCCGGCACTGCGGTTCAGGTCGACGACCGGAATCTCCGCTTCATTCAATGCCCGGCTGACTTCAGACCAGCCCCGACCGTAGTCCAGGTCCAGTTCAATGGACACCGGCTGGTCATTCTCGGAGTTCAGTCGCACCAGTGGCTCGCTGACCATACCGAGAGCTGCCCGGGAATAGGACTTGCTCTCCTCGCGACCTTTGAGGAACTCGCCCATGTCCGTGAGAAGCTTCTCGCTCGCATCGAGGTCATCCCGGGAAGGTACAGAGCCCGTCTGCCACGCCAGCAGTTGATCCGGATTGCTGTCCACTTCGTTCACCCGCAGCTGCACCTCTGTGGTCTTGCGGCGCACGCCCGGAGCCACACGGGCCTGAACCACCAGCAGTTGCTCTCCGGCGCCGGGATCGCTGTCCAGCTCCATCAGTGTTCGCGCGCGTTTGCTGAAGTTGACCAGTTCACTTTGCAGCAGCCCGAGTTGCGGACTGTCATGGGCGACACCGAGGCCCCGGTCATTCAGATAGGACGAAACCGCGGGCCAGACCCGGCCGGGCACGTCATTGATCAACAGCCACATCTGGCCATCAAGCTCTTCCACCACGTAGTTCTCCTCGAGAATCTCCGAGGTCATATCGGGCGGCGTGGGGATGGAATCGCGAAACATTTTGCCAGAGTCGGCGGTGGTCACCTCCCGTACCGGCATAACCTGGCCGAAACGGGTGTCGTCCGCCTGTTCCGGCAGGCGCAAGGGCTCGCCCTCACTGGCGTTGACGTAACGCTCGGAACGGTCTTCGAGAAGACTGCAACCGCTGAGAGTGAGAAGCACGGCCAGACCGGTTATCCTCGCTGCCGTGCCCATCACGTTTTTTCTTGCTGTCCCGAACAGGAACTTCATCAGGCTACTCCAGAGTTTTGGTGGTACGGAAAGCTCAGAGTACACCTGAGGCCTTGAGGGCATCTTCGACTTCACCGTGGAACTTGTCGCTCAGCGGGGTCAGCGGCAGGCGGATGCCCTCACCGATCATGCCCATCCGCTGCAAAGCCCACTTGACGGGAATTGGGTTAGCCTCGAGGAACAACTTGCGGTTGAGCGGCATCAGCAGCTCGTTCAGCCGTGCCGTTTCTTCACGGTCACCGGCAATGGCTGCTTTACACAACAGGGCCATGTCCTTCGGCGCCACGTTTGCGGTTACCGAAACATTACCCTTGGCACCGGCCAGCATCAGGTCGGCCGCGGTCGCATCATCACCGGAATAGACGGCAAGGCGCCCCTTCACCGCCTCTATCAGTTCGGTACCCCGTGGAATGTTACCGGTGGCGTCCTTGATGCCAATAATATTGGGGATATCTGCCAGGCGCTCAACCGTCTCGTTGAGCATGTCGCAGGCCGTGCGGCCCGGGACGTTGTACAGCATCTGACTCATACCCGGAACAGCTTCGGCGATCGCCTTAAAATGACGGTACAGGCCTTCCTGGGTCGGCTTGTTGTAATACGGCACAACCAGCAGGCAAGCGTCAGCGCCGAGCTTGTGGGCCTCCGTGGTCAGTTCGATGGCTTCACGAGTGCTGTTGCCGCCGGTTCCGGCAATGACCGGGATACGGCCGCTGACACGCTTTATGATGTGACCGATGACGCGGCAATGCTCCTTGGGATCCAGTGTCGCGGATTCACCGGTGGTGCCCACGGCAACAATACCGTCGGTGCCGTTTTCAAGATGAAAGTCCACCAGCTTGTCCAGATCCTCCCAGTGAATGTCACCATTGGGATGCATGGGTGTGACCAGTGCGACAAGGCTACCCGTAATCATAAAAGCTCCGTCCGAATAAAACCGATATGGTAATGTTGGGTGCGTACTGACACAAGGGAATTAAAGGCGATGTCATGCCCTTGTCCATCAGCCCTGCTCAACCCTTTCCTCAGTGGGGCTGTCCTTCACCGGCCACGCCGAAAACACGGCCTTCAGCATGGTGGCCAGCGGGATGGCAAAGAATACGCCCCACAACCCCCAGATGCCCCCGAAAAACAGCACGGCTACGATAATCGCCACCGGGTGCAGATTGTTCACCTCGGAAAATAGCACCGGCACCAGCACGTTGCCATCCAGCGCCTGAATAATGCCGTAAACCACCATCACCCAGATGAAGTGTGAGCCCCAGCCAAATGCAAACAGCGCAATCATGGCCACGGGTATGGTCACCACGGCGGCGCCGATGTAGGGAATCACCACACTCAGGCCGACAAGCAAGGCCAGCAGCGCCGCATACGGCATGCCCAGCACCTTGAAGGAGATGTAAGTGACACCTCCCACAATCATGATTTCAACCGCTTTGCCGCGAACATAGTTGGCACACTGCAGGTTCACCTCGTGCCAGATTCTGAGCATCATCGGACGCTGCGGGGGCAGCAGGCGCGCGATCGCGGTCAGCAGCAGGTTGCGATCCTTGAGAAAAAAGAACACCAGAATCGGCACCAGCACCATGTAGATCAGCAGTGCCACCAGATCCGGAATACTCGAGAGGGAAAAAGACACCAGCCACTGGGTCAGATGCCCTGCTTCGGTGCTGATCTGACGATAGATGGTACTGACGGCTTCCATGGATATCAGCGTGGGGTATTGCTGGGGCAGCAGCTCCATGTAGGACTGCAACTCCCGGATAATCCGGGGCGCCTCTCCGGCGAGCGAGGTCACCTGGGTCCACAGTAGCGGCAGCAAGCCAAAGATGAACCCGACCAGAATACCCAGGAACACCAGGAAAACGCCTATGATGGAGACAATTTCAGGCACACCCGTTCTTGTCAGCTTGGTAACCAGGCCCTGCAGGATAAACGCAATGATGACCGAGGCAATCGCTGGCGCCAGCATGGCGCCGAACAGAATGACAAATGCCGTGCCCGTGATCAGAAGCAGAAAAAGGATGACGGCTTCGTCATCTGAAAAGTATTTGTGGGCAAGACCGCGTAAAATTCTGACCATGTACATCTCCGTGGAAACACGGTGTGGGACCGTTAGTACCTGAACATCGACGGCGCTGCTGTCAGTCGCCGCACCTTATCACGAACCGGAAGCGGCCTCCGGCCTCCTCGGAACTCACCAGCTGATGGCGGGAGAGTTTCAGGAACGCAGGAATGTCACGGGCAGAGCCGGAATCGGTAGCGATCACTTCAAGCTCATCGCCCGGCGACATGCTGTTGAGTTCGAGCTTGGTTTTCAACAAGGGCATCGGGCACCGCAACCCGGATGCATCCAGAATTTTCTTAGCCATGAATGGTCAACACCTTGCAGAACCTGTATTAACGAGGCGGCATTATGACGGCACTGCCCCCTGATTGCACCTCAATCGTATTTAATGAAGGGTACTAGAACTTTTAATGGCAAAATGCTGTCCTATCAAGCGATTTGGCAATGGATTTCAGACACTGATGCTTACCTTCTCCTATCACCAAACACCGGCTCGGGCATGGCTGATGCGGGCGCTGGTGCTTGTGATCACGGCACTGCCGGTAACCCAGGCCCAGGCTCAGGACAGCACGCTACCATCCATCGGGGGAGCGGGCGGCGGTCTGATCTCGGAGCAACAGGAGGCGGAAATCGGTCGCCAGGTCATGGTCTCCATTCGCCGGTCCGCGCCCCAGATATCCGACCCGCTGGTCTATGACTACCTGCACGACGTAATCTACCGCCTGGTGCCCTCGGCCCCCCTGAAAAACCGCGACTTGACACTGGCGATTATCGATAGCCCGGACATCAACGCCTTCGCGGTGCCTGGCAGCATTGTCGGCATTAACGGTGGCCTCATGCTGAATGCCCGTAGCGAGCAGCAGTTTGCCTCCGTGCTGGCCCACGAACTGGCCCACCTGAGCCAACGGCATTTTGCGCGCCGTATGGAGCAACAGGAAACCAGCGCCCCGCTGGCCATCGCCGGAATGCTTGCCGGCATCGTGCTGTCTGCCGTCACCCAATCTGACATCGGCATTGCAGCGATTGCCGGCACCCAGGCGCTCTCGATCCAGAACATGCTCGCCTACAGCCGCGCCCATGAGCAAGAGGCAGACCGGGTCGGCATGGATATTCTGGCTGACGCCGGCATGGATCCACGGGGCATGCCTGAAATGTTTGAAATCATGATGAGGCAGAACCGCCTGCAGGGAAACCGGGTCCCTGAGTACCTCTCGACCCACCCTCTTACCCAGAGCCGCGTCTCCGATACCCGTAACCGCGCAGAGCAGTACCCGATTCGGGACGTCCAGGACACCCAGGAGTACCACCTGATACGCTCCCGGCTGCAGGTTCACTACGCCCGCTCTGCAAAAATCGCCGTGGATACTTTCCAGGACTACCTGGATCGTTCGGACACCGAAAAGACCGATGCCATAAGGTACGGCCTGGCTGCCGCGCACCTGCGCAACGATGAACCCGGTAGCGCCATCGCCGTGCTGGAGAAGCTGCTGGACAACAACCCCGGGCGCATTACCTATGTGGTGACGCTGGCTGAGGCCTTGATTAAACAGGGCAATCTGGACGAGGCCCGGAGCCGGCTACAACACGCGCTCGAACGCAATCCGGGCAATTATCCGATCACTTATCGGCTGGCGCAGGTGGAGACTGCCGAGGGTAATGGCGAGGCAGCCGCCGACTATCTGAAGCGACTGACCCGGGAACGTCCGAATCAGGAGACCCTGTGGAGCCTGCTCGCCGAGGCGGAGGGAATGGCGCGGAACATCGTCGGAGTGCATCGGGCGCGAGCGGAGTATGAAGCATTGATGGGCGACCTGGAAGCGGCCCAGCGACAGCTCCGCCAAGCGCAGGAAAAATTGCCGGCAGGGGCACCCATGCGCCAGGTTGTGACCGAACGACTGACCGAAATTACCGATCAGTTAAGTGCACAGCGCAGCTAGCCGGATCAGGCGTTGCCAGCAGCCTGCAGATTCATCCCGACCGTAAAATCCAGCATACGCTTCAGCGGTTTGAGCGCCCGCTCACGCAAGCTGTCATCCACCAGCACCTCCTGGTCGCCGTGCTCAAGCACGTGGAGCAGGTTTTCAAGCCCGTTCATTGCCATCCAGGGGCAATGAGCGCAGCTTCGGCAGGTTGCTCCGTTGCCCGCAGTTGGTGCCTCAATCAGCGTTTTGTTCGGCGCCAGCTGCTGCATCTTGTAGAAAATGCCGTTGTCGGTGGCAACGATAAACTGCTGGTTAGGCAGCGTCTGCACCGCGTGGATGAGCTGTGACGTGGATCCCACCACATCCGCCATTTCCACAACGGCATCCGGAGACTCCGGATGGACCAGCACCGCGGCGTCCGGGTAGATCGCTTTCAGATCTTCGAGACCACGATACTTGAATTCCTCATGAACAATGCACGACCCATCCCATAACAACACATCGGCGCCTGTGGTTTTCTGCACGTAGTGACCCAGGTGCTTGTCTGGCGCCCAGAGGATCTTCTCGCCCCTGGCATCGAGTGATTCCACGATGGCTTGGGCACAGCTGGAGGTGACAACCCAGTCCGCTCTCGCCTTCACCGCGGCTGAGGTATTGGCATACACCACCACGGTGCGGTCCGGATGCTGATCACAGAAAGCCGCGAACTCGTCCGCTGGGCACCCTATGTCCAGCGAGCAGGTGGCTTCCAACGTAGGCATCAGCACCCGCTTCTCCGGGTTGAGGATTTTCGCGGTCTCACCCATGAAGCGCACACCCGCCACCACGACGGTCGTTGCCGGATGCTGGTTACCGAAACGGGCCATCTCGAGAGAGTCAGCGACGCAACCGCCGGTTTCCTCAGCCAGACGCTGGATCTCCGGGTCGGTGTAGTAGTGGGCGACCAACACCGCATCCTGTTCTTTCAACACCTGACGGATGCGAGCTTCCAGCCTGGCTTTTTCGTCATCGCTTAACGGTTTCGGTTCAGCCTGGTGCGCCAGATGCTCCTGAACCAGAATGCGGTCTTCGGCTTGTGTCATGACTGCGTCTCTGTGATTCGTTGACCCCGGAAGTATATCATTGGGTGCGTACGGGCAAAAAAAAAGAGCCCGGAGGCTCTTTTTCAGATCAGAAGCGTGGCGCTTCATCTCGTATTGGTGGGTCGTGAAGGATTCGAACCTTCGACCAATTGGTTAAAAGCCAACTGCTCTACCAACTGAGCTAACGACCCGTAACAGGAACAAGCACCGCAGCCGCTCAGCCAGCTGCCATACTTTCAATTTGGTGGGTCGTGAAGGATTCGAACCTTCGACCAATTGGTTAAAAGCCAACTGCTCTACCAACTGAGCTAACGACCCAAACGAGGCGCATATAGTAATGATTTTTGGGCGCTGATCAACCCCTTTTGTTCGGGTTTCTCAACATTCTTTCAAGACTGGTTATTAACTGTCCGCTGAATCGAGATACTTTTGCGCCAGTTTGGCCGCGTTCGACTCCGGATAGTTGCGCACCACCGATTCCATGCGACTTTGCGCTTCGTTTTTCTCACCTAACCGGTCCAGAGCAACGCCCAGTTTGTAGACCGCGTCAGGGGCTTTGCGGTGGTCAGCATAACGTGTCGCCACAATGGTAAAGGCCTGCTTGGCCTGCTCTAGCTGCGGCTTCACCAGATACACCTCACCCAGCCAGTAATACGCGTTCACCGACAGATCCCCCTCCGGGTACTTGTCAACGAAATCGTAAATCCGGTTGATGGCTTCGTCGTACTTCTTGTCTTTGTGGATCAGATCCTGAATCTGCTCATAGGCCTTGCGCTCGTCCGCTTCCGGCTGGCGATAGACCTTGGCGACGGGACGCTCCATGTCGGCAGAATCCGATTCTGCGTCCTGGCCGGCGGTACTTGCCGCAGAGGACGCTTTCTCCGAGAGATCGAGAATCCGCTGATCAAGATCAATGTACCGGTCTCTCGACTGGCGGGTCAGGCGATCAATCAGGTTACGCTGTTCTTCGACTTCCCCCTGAAGCCGGCGAACCTCACCCTGCAGTTGTTGAATCATGTAAAACAGCTCGGCATTCGCCTGGCTGTTCCCGGCATTTTTTCGGGCTTCAGACGCACTGTCCTGAAACACCGGAGTGGCAGATTGCGCCAGCGCGCCTCCCACTGGCGCAAACGCCAGTGAGAGCGCAACTGTCGCCATGAGCGTGTGTCTCATGGGAGATCCTGTTGCTGTTTAGCTGTTACTCGAAAACGAGTTCAACACGACGATTCTGAGCCCAGGCACTCTCATCAGAGCCCATCACAGCCGGCTTTTCCTCACCATAGCTTACGGTTTCCATTTGCCCGCGGGAAGCGCCGTTCACAATCAGGAAGCGCTCAACAGCGTTGGCTCGACGCTCGCCCAGCGCCAGGTTGTATTCCTTGGTGCCACGCTCATCAGCATGACCCTCGAGACGAACCTGCTGGTTGGGGTTGTTTTCCAGGTAGCGGGCATGGGCCACCAGCACTTCCCGTGCTTCCGGCTTGATTTCTGCCGTGTCGAAGTCGAAGTAAAAGGTAGTGATGTTGCGCATCGCTTCCTGTTCCGCGCGCTCCTCGCGTGCACGGAGCTCTTCGTCGGTCAGGTCAGACGAGGACACGCCATCCCGGTCGCTTCCGCCGTACACGGTGCTGCCACCGTCCTGGTCCACCGCGTCGACGTCGGAGCCGTAAGCGCCGTCTTCCATGGTATCCCCGGTTGAGCTACAGCCGGCAACAAGGCCAAGGGACAGAACCATTGCAAACGCTTTCTGATAAGTTGTGATCTTCATAACATTTCCTTCCTGTTGGTTTACTGCTTTCAAATGAATTAACGCAGAATCGGCGACCAGGCCGGCTCTCTTACGTCACCCTCGGAAGCCGGCAGGCTATAGGCTGCCCCGCCGTCCGCCGAAATAACGGTCAATACACTGTTTCCACTCTGTTTGGTCGCATAAATCAACATGCGACCGTTCGGCGCCACGCTTGGAGACTCGTCGGATTCGGTGCGGGTGAGCACCGTTTCCTCTCCGCTTTTCAGGTTCGTCCGCGCGATGTGAAACGCCCTGTCGCGCTGATGCACGTAATAGACGTATTTACCTTCGTTGTCCGGCCGCGGCCGCGCGTTGTAACGACTGCCAAATGTGATGCGGCGGGGATCGGCGTTCTCACTGGACTTGTGGTAGATCTGCGGGCCTCCGGACCGGTCTGAGGTAAAAAAGAACCCGTTGCCGGTGTGATCCCAGCTTGCCTCGGTATCAATAGACCAGTGATTGGTCAGTCGCTTGAGATTCTTGCTGGCGATGTCCATGCGATAAATCTCGGCATTGCCATCTTTGGACAGCGTCAGCAACAGCGAGCGCCCGTCATCGGACCACGCCGGCGCCGAGTTGAGCCCGCGAAACTCGGCAACCCGGCTACGGTTGCCAGAGGCCAGTTCGTGAATGAACACAGCGGGGCGTCCGGTCTCGAACGATACGTAGGCCAGCTTCTCGCCGTCCGGTGACCAGGCTGGCGACAGGATCGGCTCTTTGCTCTCCAGGCGGACCCGGGCGCGCTTACCATCCACGTCACTGACCTGCAGGCGGTAGCGGGGCTCCCCGCTGGCGCGATCCAGGGTGACGTAGGCCAGTTTGGTGGAGAACGCCCCCGGTACCCCGGTGATGGCCTCATAGACCTTGTCGCTGATGTGATGAGCCAGCGTGCGCATGTTGTTAGCGCTGGCACTGGCCGAGGACCCCAGAATGCGTTCTTCACGATTGACATCGAACAGTTCGTAGCGGGCCTCAACTCGGTCGCCGCTGCGGCTGAGCTGCCCCACCAACACGTAACGCTGCCCCAGCAGTCGCCAATCGCGGAAATACACCTCGGACCGCTGAGAGGGCAGGCTCAGCATTTTCTCCGGCGCAAGCGTGTTGAATTCGCCGCTCATGGTCAGGTCGTCCTGAACGATGCCACTGACCTTGTCACCGGAGGGGATGCCACCGCTCTCGGCAAAGGGCACTACCGCAACAGGAATCGCCGCATCTGCACCTTCAGTGATCCGGATGGTGAGTTCGGCCGACGCCGGGCCACTGCCCAGCACTGCCCATGCAAACAGGGCACACACCAGCTGGCAGGCATAGCGGATGCCGGGTGTGTTTACGGGTATTCTGGTCCGATTCGTCATCAGCTTTCCCATTTTCCTTATTGCAACCGCCGTGGATTGAATTCGATTGTAAACTGGCGGAAGTAACGTTCAAACGTGTCCCGATCATCCGGGATCGGATAACGACTGAGCGATTTGACTGCCCCCAGGGCCGAATTGTCAAAGGCTGTGTTGCCGCTGCTGCTAACCAGTTTGACGCCCTGGAGTTCACCGGTCGGCAGCAAGGTGATCTGCAATCTCGCCGTCATGTCCTCGGTGGCAGATGACGGTGGATACCAGGCCTGGCTCAGCCGCTCGCGGATCAGTGCCTGGTACTTTTCACTCTCCGACATCATGCGCGCTTCCCGGGCTTTGGCTGCTGCTGCTTCCTGCCGACGCCGGGCCTCGGCTTCCTGCGCCCGATCCGCCTCTTCCGCCAGTGCTTCAAGCTGCTGCTCCCGCAGGCGGCGTTCCGCCTCTTTGCGCTTCTGCTCGGCTTCACGGCGAGCCTGTTCCTCGCGTTCGCGTTGTTCAGCTTCCTCCCGCTTCCGACGTTCCTCTTCCTGCTTGCGGCGCTCTTCCTCGGCTCGCCGGGCCTCTTCCTGCCGGCGCTTCTCCTCTTCCGCCCGCTGCCGTTCGCGTTCCTTTGCCTCAGCCTCGGCCTTCTGGCGTGCGGCCTCTTCCTCACGGGCTTTCTGTTCTTCTCGCTTGCGGGCCGCCGCGGCCTCTTGCTGCTTACGCTCTTTTTCCTGCTCTATGCGCCGCGCCTCTTCTCTGGCCTTCTCTTCTTCTGCCGCCCGGCGCTCAGCTTCTTCCCGGCGTTGCTGCTCTTCCTGCTCACGCCGCCGCTCTTCGTTACGATCCGGCTGATCCTGCTCTTCAACCACCGGGCTTGGCTCTGGTTGTTGCTGAGTAATCAGCCGCGCGGCAATGCTCCGTGGCTGCGGCTCATCCTTCGGCATGCTCCAGGACCAGCCGGTCAGCGCAACCACCACAATGAGCCCGTGCAGAAGCAGTGACAAGGCAACGGGAGATTTCCAGGGTTGCTGCCCGGTACGGGTTACATCACGATCCTGACCTGTCACAAAAACCTGCCCGCTTTACGCTCAGTTTTCGGTGGATGGTGCTTCGGTGATCAAGCCGATGCTGGTGGCGCCGGCACCCTGCAACTCAGCCATCAGCCGAACCACTGTGCCGTAATCGACGTGCTCGTCACCACGAACCAGCACTTCTCTGGCACTGCCGACGGACAGAATTTTCGCCACCTGTGCCCGGACTTCACCCAGAGACATGGGATCGCTGTCTTCGTCGCCCACTTCCAGAAAGTAGGCACCGTTGGAGTCTACCGAGACAATGATCGACTCCACGTCCTTGTCAGACTGGATGGGGTCTGAGGTGGTTTCCGGCAGATCGACTTTGACACCCTGCGTCAACATCGGCGCCGTCACCATGAAAATGATCAGCAGCACCAGCATCACGTCGATGTAGGGCACCACGTTGATTTCCGACATTGGTTTCCGGCGGTTCGCCGGCATCATTCCCATGCCTTTCATGCCTTTTCTCCCCTGGCCGCTCTACGCTGACTGCTCGCAGTCATGCCGCAGATGACTGCTCGCTGTTGTGCACACGGCGATGCAGGATGCTTGAGAATTCGTCTGCGAACGTTTCATAGTTCTTCAGCAACGCATCCGACATGGCAGAGAACCGGTTATAGGCAATCACCGCCGGTATCGCCGCAAACAGGCCCATCGCGGTGGCGATCAGCGCTTCGGAGATCCCCGGTGCCACAGTGGCCAGGGTCGCCTGTTGCACCTGGGCGAGACCACGGAAGGAGTTCATGATGCCCCACACCGTACCGAACAGACCGATGTACGGGCTGGTGGAGCCCACCGTTGCCAGAAATGGCAGCGACGCTTCCAGACGCTCCTGCTCTCGGGAGAACGCAACCCGCATGGCCCGCTGCGTGCCCTCCATCACCGCATCCGCATCCCGGCTCTGCTGGCGCAGGCGGGAGAATTCCTTGAAACCGGCACGGAACAGGGACTCCATGCCCGAAAAAGGCGTGGGATCGCTGTTCACTTCCCGGTATAGCTGCCCCAGATCCATGCCGGACCAGAACCGTTCCTCGAACGCGAGCTGTGCCTGCCGGGCCTTACGGAAAACCTGAAAGCGCTGGAAAATGAGCGCCCAGGACACCACGGAAGCCAGAACCAGTAACAGCATGACCAGCTGTACCAGCACCCCCGCGTTAGCGATGAGATACCAAACAGAAACTTCTGACTCCACCTTCTACTCCTGGCTTGTTCCGGTTTACAGTTGGTTGTCGTGAACCCGTTCCAGCAGTTCACGCATGTTGTCCGGCAGCCTTCTCGGCCGCCCACTATCCAGCGCCACACAGGCTACCCGCACATCGGCGGACGCCAGTAACAGGGCGTCGTCTGCCGATTGGGCTTTCCTGAACACCCGCTGGCGAAAATCCATCCACACCCGCCCGAAACCCACCGGCTCGGCGGTGACCAGCAATTCATCATCCAGCTTCGCCGGCACGGCATAGTGAATCGTCAGGCGCTGCACTACATAACTGATGTTGTCGGCCAACCCGGCCCGCAGGCCGACTCCACTGGCCCGCACCCATTCCGTTCGGGCGCGCTCCATGTAGTGTAGATACTTGGCATGAAATACGATGCCTCCGGCATCTGTATCTTCAATGTACACCCTGACCGGCAGCTGAAACTGATCGGCGAAGTCCTTCTCAGTCAAACAGATCCTCCTTCCCCGAGCGTGCCGGCACCGCGCCGAAATGCTCGTAGGCACTGGAGGTCACCATCCGTCCCCGCGGCGTGCGTACCATGAACCCCTGCTGGATAAGAAAGGGCTCCAGCACGTCTTCAATGGTGCCTCGCTCCTCGCTGATGGCCGCCGCCAGGCTTTCCACGCCGACCGGACCCCCATCAAACTTCTCGATCATTGCCAGCAGCAACCGGCGGTCCATGTGGTCAAAGCCCTGGTCGTCCACCTTCAGCATGTTCAATGCCTGGTCCGCGATGCTGTCACTGATGCGACCATCCGCTTTAACTTCGGCGTAGTCACGCACCCGCCGAAGCAGACGATTGGCAATTCGTGGTGTGCCCCGCGAGCGCCTGGCTATTTCAAAGGCACCGCCCTCGTCGATGGCCACGGAGGAAAGCCGCGCCGACCGCAGAATGATATGGGTCAGGTCGGCCGTGTTGTAAAACTCCAGGCGCTGGACAATACCGAAGCGGTCTCTCAACGGCGACGTCAGTAACCCTGCCCTCGTGGTTGCCCCCACCAGGGTAAACGGCGGCAGATCCAGCTTGATGGAGCGGGCGGCCGGCCCCTCACCAATCATGATATCCAGCTGGTAGTCTTCCATTGCCGGGTAGAGCACCTCCTCTACCGCCGCACTGAGGCGGTGAATCTCGTCAATGAAGAGTACATCGCCCTCTTCCAGATTCGTCAGCATGGCTGCCAGGTCGCCTGCTTTTTCCAGCACCGGGCCCGAGGTTGTCTTGATGGCAACCCCCATTTCGTTGGCAATGATGTTGGCCAACGTGGTCTTGCCCAGACCCGGCGGCCCGAAAATCAGTACGTGATCCAGCGCCTCTTCCCGGCCTCTCGCGGCGGAGATGAAAATATCCATCTGTTCGCGCACCGCGGGCTGGCCGACGTACTCGGATAACAACGTTGGCCGGATGGCACGATCCTGCACTTCCTCATATTGCCCGCCCTGGGCTGAAATCAGTCGATCAGATTCAATCATCGCGTTATCCGGGCTCTCAACCCCACTAAAAGACCCAACTTCATGGCTGTACAGTGTTTTCGGGATCAAGGTGCCCCAATTGTACAAACGCCTCTGTGGCTGTCACGTTACGCTCTATACAGATTAGGCGCCAGACAGGTCGTAAGTTACGTCAGATTCATCCGGCAGGAATCATATTGCGCAACGCCAGACGGATCAGGTTTTCAGATGACATGCCCTCTTCCGCCACCTTGCTGATCGCCCTGGTGGCCTCCTGAGGCTTGTAACCAAGCGCAATCAGAGCGGCTTCGGCCTCATCCCTCGGAGCGTGGCCTGAAGCAGGCACAACGGCCCCGACGCCCGCGTCGCCTGTCGCTGTCGACGACAGGGGAACAAACTGCCCTTCAAGTTGCCCTATCCGATCTGTCATTTCAATAAGCAGGCGTTCCGCCGTTTTTTTACCCACACCGGGCAGTTTGACCAGCGAATTGGCGTCACGGGCCTCCACACAACGGATGAACTGATGGGCATCGAGCCCCGACAGGATCCCGACCGCCAGTTTTGGCCCAACGCCGTTAACGCGGATCAACAACCGGAACAGATCACGATCCAGCCGCGACGCAAACCCGTAGAGGCTCTGGGCATCTTCGCGGACCGCGAAGTGAGTGTGCAGGGTGACTTCCTCGCCGGGTTCCGGGAGGTGAAAAAAGGTGGTGAAAGGAATATCCACTTCGTAACCCAGCCCGGCGCACTCAACCAGCGCCTGACCCGGTGATTTTTCCACAAGTGTGCCTCGAATTCGGCCTATCAACGGGTTACTCCTTGGGCGCGACGGCGCCGGTTATTGTTGTCGGACCCGACCGCTGCGAACCTTACCGCCCGCAGAGAGCCGGGCCACGCTCTGGCTCATATGGGCATGACACAAGGCAATGGCGAGCGCGTCGGCGGCATCCGCCTGGGGTTTTCGGGAGAGAGAGAGAAGTGCCTGCACCATGTGCTGGACCTGGGCTTTATCGGCGCCACCGTTGCCCACCACGGCCTGCTTGACCTGGCGGGCCGAATACTCGTGCACCGGTAATCCGCTGTTGGCAGCGCTGACAATGGCCGCACCCCTTGCCTGACCGAGCTTGAGTGCGGAATCCGGGTTGCGGGCCATGAAGACCTGCTCGATGGCAAATTCCTGCGGGCGGTATTCCCCGATCAAAGTGGCAAGACCGTGAAAGATCGCCTGCAGGCGCTCCGCCATGGGCTTTTCACCCATGCGGATACACCCGCTGTCGATGTACTCGATGTGGCGCCCTTCCGCCCGGATGATACCGTACCCGGTGATTCGGGACCCCGGATCCACGCCCAGAATGATCGCCACATCAGCTTCCTTGGTTGGACTAGCTTTCTGCCGGGTTGCTCCCGGCCTCGCTGGTGTCCGCCTTGTTACCTTCGATCGCCTTGTTAACGGGCTTGCGCAGACGGATGTGCAGCTCACGCAATTGCTTCTCGTCCACCTCGCCAGGAGCCTGGGTCATCAGGCAGGTGGCGCTCTGGGTTTTCGGGAAGGCAATCACGTCACGGATGGATGTGGCGCCGGTCATCAGCATCACCAACCGATCCAGACCAAAGGCCAGACCACCGTGGGGCGGGCAACCGAACTTCAGGGCATCGAGCAGGAAACCAAACTTGGCGCGCGCCTCCTCTTCTTCGATTCCGAGAATGCGGAAAACCGCCTGCTGCATGTTCTCGTCGTGGATACGAATCGAACCACCGCCCAGCTCAGTGCCGTTAAGCACCATATCGTAGGCGCGCGACAGCGCTGTAGCCGGGTTTGCGGCCAACTCTTCCGGAGTACAGGAAGGCGCAGTGAAGGGGTGGTGAATCGCGGTCAGGCCACCGTCGGAGGTTTCCTCGAACATCGGGAAATCCACTACCCACATCGGCGCCCATTCGGCGGTGAGCATGTTCAGATCATGGCCTACCTTGATCCGCAAGGCGCCCAGGGCCTCGTTGACCACGTTGGTCTTGTCGGCACCAAAGAAGACGATGTCGCCGTCTTCCGCACCCACGCGCTCGATAATGGCCATGGCGACGTCGTCGCCAAGGAACTTGATGATCGGTGACTGCAGGCCTTCGACGCCTTTGGCCAGCTCGTTGACCTTGACGTAGGCCAGACCTTTGGCGCCATAGATGCCGACAAATTTGGTGTAGTCATCGATTTGCTTGCGGGACAGATCGCCACCCCTGGGCACACGCAGGGCGGCCACACGGCCCTTCGGATCATTGGCCGGGCCGGCAAACACCTTGAAATCCACGCTCGCGACCAGATCCCCCACATCGAGCAGTTCCAGCGGAATCCGCAGGTCGGGCTTATCACTGCCGTAGCGCTGCATGGCTTCGGCGTAAGGCATGCGGGGGAATTCCGGCAGGTCAACGTTCAGCACGTCCTTGAACAGGGAACGAATCATCCCCTCATTCAGCGACATCAATGATTCTTCATCGATGAACGACGCTTCGATATCCACCTGGGTAAATTCGGGCTGACGATCCGCACGCAGATCCTCATCCCGGAAACACTTGGCAATCTGGTAGTAACGGTCAACCCCGGACACCATCAGCAACTGCTTGAACAGCTGGGGCGATTGCGGCAGCGCGAAGAACAAACCTTCGTGGGTCCGGCTGGGCACCAGATAGTCCCGAGCGCCCTCCGGCGTGGCGCGGGTCAGGATCGGGGTTTCCACATCCATGAAGCCGTTGCCATCAAGGTAGTTGCGGATATAGCTGGTGACACGGGAGCGGAACCGCAGGCGATTCAGCATTTCCGGACGACGCAGGTCCACGAAGCGGTACTTGAGGCGCACATCCTCACCCACGTCGACGTGCTCATCCAGCGGGAACGGCGGAGTCGCGGCGGCATTGAGAATGCTCAGATCCTTGCCCAGCAACTCGACCTGACCGGTGGGCATGTTGTTGTTCTCGGTGCCGGCAGGACGACGACGAACACGGCCGGTCACTTTCACAACGAACTCACTGCGAACCTTTTCCGCCAGGGCGAAGCTCTCAGGGGTGTCGGGATCAACAACAACCTGAGACATACCATCCCGGTCCCGCAGGTCCAGAAAGATCACGCCACCGTGATCGCGACGACGATGGACCCAACCGCAAAGCGTTACTTCCTGATCAATGTGAGATTCGTTGATACCACCGCAATAATGACTGCGCATACCGGTTCCCGTTGTTTCAGATGTGTGCATAAATGTGTGCAAAATATGGATTTGGCGGACACTACTGGAAAAGCCGCCCATTATAAACACAATACGCGCGAAAATCAGGCTCCAATCACGGTGGGTGACGCCTTGAGGACGGACCGATAGAATGGTGCGCTATTACAGCAATCGGAGTCGTTGTTTTGTCGTCCCGAGCCGAGCAGAAACTGAAAACACGCCGCGCCCTCATGGACGCCGCCCTGGCACAGCTCAGCGCTGACCGTGGCTTTGGCAGCCTGAGCCTGAGAGAAGTTGCGCGGGAGGCGGGCATCGCCCCGACATCCTTCTACCGTCATTTCGCCGAGCTGGACGAGCTCGGGCTGGCACTGGTGGACGAGGGAGGCGTCGCGCTGCGTCAGTTAATGCGTCATGCCAGAAAGCGCATCGCGCGGGACGGCAGCGCCATCAGCACCTCGGTTGAAACCTTCATGGAGTACCTCGGCAATAATGCCAACCTGTTCCGCCTCATGTTGCGCGAGCGTACGGGAGTATCCAAGCCCTTCCGGACCGCCATTCGTGCGGAAATCGATCATTTCGTAACCGAGCTGGCAGACGATCTGCGTCGATTCGCCGACGAGCAGAACCGACCATTGTCAGACGCCAGGCTGGTGGCAGAAGCCATGGTAACGCTGGTTTTCAACCAGGGCGCCGAGGCGCTGGATGCCACTCCGAAAGAACGGGAAGAGCTGAAGGTAAAAATCAAAACCGAATTGCGGATGATTCTGGTCGGTTCGCAAGCCCTCGCGGCTCACGGCAAATCACCAAAAACCTGAGAATGAGAGAAGGTTGCGAATTAATTGGAACCTTTGCGACTCAACAACCGTTTGTAAGGTGGGATAGAGCCTACCCTATTGTTGAGTCGTTGCCTCCAGACGGCAACTTACGCCCGCCATCAGGCGGGCTTTTTTGTGCGACCGGTCAGATAGCAAATTTCGTTCTGCCGCCAAACTGATAGTGCTTTGGCAGCGCCGCGGCCGTGGCAGCTGCGCGCTGGGCGTCAGCCTGATGCCGACGCAGGTAATTCTCGATCTTGATCACACGGGCGCGACAGGCATCTTCGATGTCCGGGCGACCCGCGTATTCCAGCTTGACCCCTGCCCGCACACCGCTGGCCACTTCCTGCACATAACGAATATTGCCTGGCACGAAGCTGATCGCGACGTCGTCATCCAGGTCTCGGCCGTGGTGTTTACGGGCCAGAGACACTCGAATATTCTGCTCAGGCTTGACGCAATCTTCCGGGAGAATCAGCGCCACGCCGTCACGATCGAAGTCGAGCACCGCGCACTCGCTGATCAGTTCCGCAGAAGTCTCCGAGTACACCCTGGCCGAGAGCAAGCCAATGGCAAGGTGCCGGTAGTTGATGATGTCCGCCTCTTGTGAACATTCCTGGGCATCTACGCTAACGAGGGAAAGGTTCGCCATGGATTCGCTCTCTGTATTTATGTAGTTTTTGAGACCTGCGTCACAGTTTCGGTAGTTACACGAATGTATACCACCGCAGGTTCAGGAAAATACCTATATACAGAGCCCGACAGGCCACTTTTGGCCCGAAGAGTCAGGATACCCATGCAGAACAGGCCACCGGCGCAAAAAACCAGCACTGCGTTCAGACCGCGCGGGTGGCGTAACGGATCAGATCAGAGAGGAAATCACCGGATCAAGCTTAGAGCGCATCGATGCCAGCTCCGCGTCACTGTAAGGAACGGGCGCTTGCTTACCCCACACCGGGGCTGGCCAGGCCGGGTCACCGTCAAAGCGGACAATATGGTGCAGGTGCAATTGCGGCACCATATTGCCGAGCGCCGCCACGTTCATTTTGTCACCGGAAAACAGTGCCATCATCTGGCGGCTCAGCGCGGAAGACTCCAGCAGCAACCGTTGCTGCGCCTCGACCTCCAGCTCATAGATCTCGCGGATCGCCGGTACCGCTGGCACCAGGATCACCCAGGGCCAGGTACGATCGTTCATCAGCCGCACCTCGCACAGACGGGAGTGGCCAAGGCCGATGGTGTCCGCCGCAACACGCGGGTGCAACTGAAAGTCCCGGTGCTCGGTCATATCAGTCAAACTGGAACTGGTTGCGGCCGCGGCCGATGGCGTAGTAGATCAGGCCATGACGTGCCAGCATGTCCGGCTCATACAGGTTGCGACCGTCGAACACCACCGACTCCCTGAGTGCACCGGCAATCATCGCGAAGTCCGGCGAGCGGAACTCTTTCCATTCGGTGCAAATGGCCAGCACGTCCGCCCCTTTCAGCGCCTGCTCTTTGGTCCCGCACAAGGTGAGACCGGGCTGCTCAGGGTACAGCCGCTGGGTCTCTTCCATCGCTTCCGGATCAAACGCCTGAACGGATGCCCCGGCTTTCCAGAGGTCCTCCATCAACGTGCGGGAAGACGCCTCACGCATGTCGTCGGTGTTGGGTTTGAAGGCCAGCCCCCACAACGCCACCACCTTGCCTTGCAGATTTCCATTGAAGTAGTGACTGATCTTGTCGTAGAGCACGTGCTTCTGGGCGTAGTTGACCGCCTCTACCGCATTCAACAGGCGCGCGTCGTAATCGCAGTCCCGTGCAGTGCGTGCCAGAGCCTGGACGTCTTTCGGAAAACAGGAGCCGCCGTAGCCGCAGCCGGGGTAAATGAAATGATAGCCAATTCGCGGATCTGACCCGATACCACGGCGCACCGCCTCGATGTCGGCCCCGAGGCGTTCCGCCAGATTGGCGATTTCATTCATGAAGCTGATCTTGGTGGCGAGCATGGAGTTGGCTGCGTACTTGGTCAGCTCCGCAGACCGGATATCCATGAAAATCATGCGGTCGTGGCTGCGATTGAAGGGATAATAGACTTCACGCAACATGTCTGCAGCCTTGTCGCTGTCAGTACCCACCACAATGCGGTCCGGCTTCATGAAGTCGTTGATCGCCGCCCCTTCCTTGAGAAATTCGGGGTTGGAAACCACATCGAACTCCAGCTCCAGGCCGCGACGGTCCAGCTCGGCGCGCACGGCCGCCTTGACCTTGTCCCCGGTTCCCACGGGCACCGTGGACTTGTCCACCACCACCTTGTAGTCGTCCATGTGCTCACCAATGGAGCGCGCAACGGCAGTAACGTACTGCAGATCCGCTGAGCCGTCCTCATCCGGCGGGGTGCCCACCGCGATGAACTGGAGCACACCATGCTGCACCGCTTGCTTGGTATCGGTAGTGAAGGAAAGCCGGCCGGCCTCCACCGTGTGTTTGACGATGCTGTCGAGGCCCGGCTCATAAATGGGTATGTGGCCGTTCTTCAGTTTGGCGATCTTGGCCTGGTCAACGTCCATGCATAATACGTCGTGGCCCACATCCGCCAGGCAAGCGCCAGTGACCAGCCCAACGTATCCGGTACCAAAAATCGTAATCTTCATCCGTTCAATCCCGCGTGTGTAACGTTAAAAAAATAAAAGAGTCAGGCGTTGTCGCCGGCCTGCCGGCGTTGCCAGATTTTTTCCCAGGCGAGCGCAGTATCCACAATGGTGTCGAGATCATCGTAATCCGGGTGCCAGCCGAGCACCTCTTTGATGCGCCCGTTGTCGGCCATCAGTGCCGCCGGATCCCCTGCCCGGCGCCCGACTTCCTCGACCGGGAAATCCACGCCGGACAACCGTTTGACCACATCAATTACCTCGCGGACGGTAAACCCGCTGCCATAACCGCAATTCAGCACCTTCGATTCACCACCGCCAGCCATGTGGTCCAGTGCCATCACGTGTGCCTTGGCCAGATCCTCGACATGAATGTAATCGCGGACACAGGTACCGTCACGAGTGTCATAATCGGTGCCGAATACGCTCATGCCGTCCCGCTGCCCGGTCGCGCATTCGCAAGCAACCTTGATCAGATGAGTGGCTTCCGGAGTCGCCTGGCCCAACAACCCGTCCGGGTTGGCCCCCGCCACATTGAAGTAACGCAGAATGACGTAATTCAGCGACGAGGCGGCCGCCAGATCCATGATCATGCGCTCACTCATCATCTTCGAGGCGCCATAGGGGTTGATCGGTACCAACGGCATATCCTCCGTCAGCACAGTTTCATCGGGCATGCCATAGACCGCGGCGGTCGACGAAAACACCATATACGGCACCTGGTGCTGTTCGACAGCCTTCAGCAGATTCAGGGTGTTACGGGTGTTATTGCGATAGTACTTGAGCGGATTGGCCACCGACTCGGGGACCACAATATTGGCAGCGAAATGCAGAACCGCGTCGAATTGGTAACGGGCGAACACGTCAGCGATGGCCGCTTCATCGGCCAGGTCGCCAACCACCAGCTCGCCGCAGGTCACAGCCCAGCGGTAACCGGTCGACAGGTTGTCAAAAACCACAATGGAATGCCCGGCAGCACCAAGCTGACGAACAACGTGACTGCCAATATAGCCGGCGCCGCCGGTGACCAATACGTTCATGACTCGCTGCTACCCTTCCCTGAATTTCGTTGCTGTTGTTGCCTCTGGCGCCGGATTTCCGCACGCCGGCTGCTGAAAAATTCACTGATGATGGCACCGCACCGTTGCGCAAGAACCCCACCTTTACGCTCAACCTGCCAGTTAAAATGCGGTTCGTCCAGTGTTCGCAGGGCCGATTCCACGGCTCCGGCTTTTGGTTCCGCAGCACCGTACACCAGCCGGCTGATGCGGCTGTGCACAATCGCTCCAACACACATGGTGCAGGGCTCCAGAGTTACATACAGGGTAGCGCCGGATAAGCGATAGTTCCCGACGCGCCGGGCGGCATCCCGCAACGCCCGGATTTCAGCATGAGCCGTTGGATCGCAGCCACTGATCGGAGCATTGAAGCCCGCCCCGATTTCACGGCCATCCAGTACAACCACCGCACCGACCGGCACCTCGCCCCGGACGGCCGCTTCAGCGGCGAGCGTCAGGGCGCGGGTCATCCAATGTTCGTCTTCATTGGAGCAATCGGTCATGGGCGGTTCAGCCGGTGTTTATTCCCACTCAATGGTGGCGGGCGGCTTGGAGGACACGTCGTAGGTAACCCGCGATACACCGGTAATCTCGTTGATAATCCGGTTTGACACCGTTTCCAGCAATTCGTAAGGCAGGTGGGCCCAACGGGCGGTCATGAAATCGATAGTCTCCACCGCGCGCAATGCGATCACATACTCGTACCGGCGGGCATCGCCCACCACACCGACGGACTTGACCGGAAGGAACACGGCAAAGGCCTGACTGGTCTTGTGGTAGAAATCCGCGCGGTGCAGCTCCTCCAGGAAAATGGCGTCGGCACGGCGGAGGATTTCCGCATACTCTTTCTTGACCTCACCGAGAATGCGCACACCCAGGCCCGGCCCCGGGAATGGATGGCGATAGACCATATCGTAAGGCAGGCCCAGCTCCAGGCCGATGCGGCGGACTTCATCCTTGAACAGTTCCCGCAGTGGCTCGACCAGCTTCATCTTCATGGTTTCCGGAAGACCACCTACGTTGTGGTGAGACTTGATCACATGGGCCTTGCCGGTTTTGGAGGCCGCTGATTCGATCACATCCGGGTAGATGGTGCCCTGCGCCAGCCAGTTGACGTCGCGGATACTGGCTGCCTCTTCATCAAACACGTCAATGAAGGTGTTGCCGATGATCTTGCGCTTCTTTTCCGGATCCGCCTCACCCTTGAGCTTGGACAGGAACAGATCTTCCGCGTCGACACGGATCACCTTCACGCCCATGTTGCTGGCGAACATATCCATGACCTGATCACCTTCGTGCAGGCGCAGCAGGCCATTGTCCACGAACACGCAGGTCAGCTGATCGCCAATCGCCTTGTGCAACAGCGCTGCGGTGACGGACGAGTCGACACCGCCGGACAAGCCCAGCAGAACCTTGTCGCTGCCCACCTGCTCGCGAATCTGGCGAACCGCATCGTCGACAATTTTGGCGGGAGTCCACAGCGCTTCACAGCCGCTGATGTCCAGCACAAAATGTTCGAGCATCCGCTTGCCCTGGAGCGTATGGGTCACTTCCGGGTGGAACTGAACACCGTAGAGGTGTCTTTCGCAATCCTGCATGGCGGCGATGGGCGCGCTTTCGGTGGACGCCAGCAGCTCAAAGCCTTCCGGCAGTGTCACGACTTTGTCGCCATGACTCATCCAGACATCAAGCAGGGAATCGCCTGTCGCCGTCAGGTGATCGGTAATCCCTTGCAACAGCGGACCATCGGCACGAACTTTGACCTGCGCGTAGCCGAATTCACGCTTCTCGGAACTGGCAACACGACCACCCAGCTGCTCCGCCATGGTTTGCATACCGTAGCAAATACCCAGAACCGGAATTCCCTGATCAAACAGCCCCTCGGGGGCGCGTGGGCCACCGAGCTGGGTTACAGATTCCGGACCGCCAGCAAGGATGATGCCCTTGGGGTTGAACGCTTCAAGCTCTTCAGGAGTGATATCAAAGGCTCTGATCTCGCAGTAAACCCCGATTTCACGAACGCGACGCGCGATCAACTGGGTGTACTGGGAGCCAAAATCGAGAATCAGAATGCGGTGGTCGTGAATGTTCTGGGCCATGGAGTCCTCGGATCAGAAATAATAAGCGCGGCTCAGACCCTGAGCCGCGCCCGGAACGGCGGTACTTAACCGATACGGTAGTTGGGTGCTTCCTTGGTGATGGTCACGTCGTGCACGTGACTCTCACGCATGCCCGCGTTGGTAATGCGGACAAATTGCGGTTTGGTACGCATCTCTTCCATGGTGGCACTGCCGGTATAGCCCATGGACGCTCTCAGTCCACCCATCAGCTGATGCACGATATTGCGCATCGGGCCCTTGCAGGCAACACGGCCTTCGATACCCTCGGGAACCAGCTTTTCAATGCCCTTGCTGGCATCCTGGAAGTAGCGGTCGCTGGAGCCCTGCCCCATGGCACCAATGGACCCCATCCCACGGTAGGCCTTGTAACTGCGCCCCTGGAACAGTTCGACTTCACCGGGTGCCTCATCGGTCCCTGCCAGCAGGCTGCCAATCATCACGCTGTGTGCTCCGGCAGCAATCGCCTTGGCAATATCGCCCGAGAAACGCACGCCGCCATCCGCAATCACCGGCACGCCACGATCTTTCAGGGCCGCCGCGACATTGGACACGGCGGAAATCTGTGGCACACCAATACCTGCGACGATACGGGTGGTGCAAATGGAGCCCGGGCCAATACCCACCTTGACCGCATCAGCTCCGGCCTCGGCCAGCGCAATCGCCGCGTCGGCGGTCGCGATGTTGCCACCGATCACCTGAACCTCCGGGAAGCTTTCCTTCACCCAGCGCACCCGGTCAATCACGCCTTTGGAGTGGCCGTGCGCCGTGTCCACTACAATCACATCAACACCGGCCTCGGCCAGCGCAGTGATGCGGGCTTCGGTATCGCCGCCGGTGCTGACTGCAGCGCCGACGCGAAGACGGCCCTGCTCGTCCTTGCAGGCCAGCGGGTAATCCTTGGCTTTCTGGATGTCTTTAACGGTGATCAGACCCTTGAGCTCGAACTCTTCGTTCACCACCAGCACCTTCTCGATGCGGTGGCGATGCAGCAATTCTTTAACGTCGTCCAGGCTGGCGCCTTCCCGGACCGTCACCAGCTTTTCCTTGGGGGTCATGATGTCAGAGACCGGCGTGTCCATGCGGCTCTCGAAACGGATGTCACGGCCGGTCACAATACCGACCAGATCGCGCCCGTCTACCACCGGCAGGCCAGAGATGTTGTTGGCCATGGTGATATCCACCAGCTCACGCACCGTCGTGCCAGGGGTGACAGTGATGGGATCTTTCACCACACCACTCTCGAATTTCTTGACCTTGCGAACCGCCGCCGCCTGTTGCTCGACGCTCATGTTTTTATGCATGATTCCGATGCCGCCTTCCTGTGCCATGGCGATGGCCAGCTCCGCCTCTGTCACGGTGTCCATCGCTGATGAAAGCAGCGGAACGTTGAGGGTGATGCCCTTGGTCAGTTGGGTTTGCAGGCTGACCTGGTGAGGAAGAACTTCCGAGTATCCTGGGATCAGCAGAACATCGTCGAATGTGAGGGCTTCTTCGGCAATTCGCAGCATTGGGATCCGCCTTTTGATCGTGCTAAGTTGGGAATTCACCTGCCTTACCCGACGTGGCCTGGCAGTGCGAAAACCTTAATCGACCTATTATAAATGGGCGTGGGTTTACAGTAAACCGCAGCGGTTTTAAGGTTCGATTGCATCTTTTTGAAATTCCGCTATTTTTGCCCCTTCACTTTTCGGCTATTGCGTATGTTGAACCCGGGAGTCAGACCTTGAACACCCCTTTTCAGGATTCACGCCCACGGTCACTGAGCGTCAGTGAACTGAACCACCAGGCAAAACACCTGCTGGAAACCAGCTTCATGCAAGTGTGGGTAGAGGGAGAGCTGTCCGGTTTTTCCCGCCCGTCTTCCGGGCACTGGTATTTTTCCCTGAAGGACCGCAAGTGCCAGGTACGCTGCGCCATGTTCAAGGGGTTCAACCAACGCATCCGCGAACTCCCCAGAGAGGGCGACCAGATTCGCATCCGTGGCAAGGTCACGCTGTACGAGAATCGCGGCGATTTCCAGATCATTGTCGAGCATCTCGAGCCGGCAGGCCTGGGCGCCCTGCAACAGGCGTTCGAGGAACTCAAACGCAAGCTTGCCCAGGAGGGCCTGTTTGAGGCTGGCCGCAAGAAACCGCTGCCAGCGGTACCGCGGCACATTGGCGTGGTCACCTCGCCGACCGGGGCTGCCATTCACGATATTCTGACCGTGCTGGCAAGACGATGCCCTGCCATTCCGGTGACGCTCTACCCCACCGCCGTTCAGGGCAAACCCGCCACCGCGGACATCGTTCGCGCCATTGAACAGGCCCAGGCTCACGGCGTGGCTGACGTGCTGATCATCGGTCGCGGAGGCGGCTCACTGGAGGACCTGTGGTGCTTCAACGAAGAAGCCGTTGCCCGGGCCATCGCAGATTGCCGCATCCCGACCGTCAGTGCCGTTGGTCACGAGGTGGACGTGACGATTGCGGATTTCGTTGCCGACCTGCGCGCACCCACACCCTCGGCCGCCGCCGAGAAAGTATCGCCGGACCAGCGGGAATGGATCAGACAGGTGGACGAGAAGTACAGCCGCCTTACCCATGGCGTCCGCCGCGCGCTGCAACGAATGCAAACCCAGACCGGGCACCTGGCCGCGCGGCTGCGCGATCCCAGGCGGCAACTGATGGACAGGGCCCAGCGCCTGGATGAGCTGGACGTGCGGCTTGGCCAGGCCCTCCAGCAAGCGCTGCAGCAACGCACGGTGCGCGCCGGGCATCTGGCGCAACGCCTGCGCACCCAATCCCCGCGCCGCCAACTGGACTATCATCACGACCTGCTCGCCCGCCTGCAGGACAAACTCCAGACCGGAATTCGTCGGCGCCTCGACCGCCACCACGACCGGCTCAGCCACACTGGCCAGACCCTGCACGTGGTCAGCCCGCTGGCGACCCTGGGACGTGGTTACGCCATCGCGCGCCGGCAAAGCGATGACCTGATCCTCCGTGACGCGGCCGACGTCAGCCCCGGAGACGCCATCAACACCCGTCTTGGCAGAGGTGATATCACCGCCACCGTGACCTCGGTCAATTCGGCGGATGAATAATCCGCCAGCAGGCGCTGACTAAGCCTATGGTCTAGTAGTCCTTCCCCTCAAAGTGCCTACAGTTGTGAGTAGCATTGTAAAACAACAACGGGAACACGAGGTGGATGGCATGGATTACAACTCCGAGTTCAGGCGCTCGATCGACAGACCGGACGAGTTCTGGCGAGAGCAAGCCGCGAACATTGACTGGATCAAGTCACCGGAAACCATCTGGCAGGCCACGGATAATGGCCACGGGGTCTGGTTTCCGGACGGAGAGCTCAATACCAGCGACGTCGCGCTGGATGCCAATATTCGTGCCGGCCGCGGCGATCAGGCCGCATTGATCTACGACTCCCCGGTTACCAACACCACCCGCACCTACACCTACAACGAACTCACCCGACAAGTCGCCCTGTTTGCCGGGGTCCTCAAGGATCGCGGGATCACAAAGGGCGACCGGGTGATCATCTACATGCCCATGGTGCCGGAAGCGGTGATCGCCATGCTGGGTTGCGCCCGGATAGGCGCCATTCACTCGGTGGTGTTTGGCGGATTTGCCGCCCACGAGCTGGCGGTGCGCATTGACGACGCAAGGCCAAAGGCAGTCATTACCGCCTCCTGCGGGATTGAAGTCACCCGCGTCATTGAATACAAGCCACTGGTCGACAAAGCTATCGAACAGGCGACCCACAAACCCGAGCTCTGCATTCTCTACCAGCGCCCGCAGGTGACGGCCCCAATGCAGAGCGGACGCGATTTCGACTGGCAGGAGCTGATGGCCAGCGCCAGCCCAACTGACCCGGTGCCGGTCAGGTCCACCGACCCGCTTTACATCCTGTATACCTCCGGCACCACCGGAAAACCCAAGGGCGTGGTGCGGGACAACGGCGGTCATGCCGTCGCGCTTCGCTACAGCATGCAACTGGTCTACGACGCCAAGCCCGGCGATGTGTACTGGGCCGCTTCCGATGTCGGCTGGGTCGTCGGCCACAGCTACATTGTGTATGCGCCGCTGTTTGCCGGCTGCACCACCATTCTGTACGAGGGCAAGCCGGTCAAAACCCCGGATGCGGGCGCGTTCTGGCGCGTGGTTCAGGACCACGGGGTCAACATGCTGTTTACCGCACCTACCGCCTTCCGCGCGGTGCGCAAAGAAGATCCCGAAGCGGACCAACTGTCCCGGTATGACATACGCTCACTGAAACGACTGTTCCTGGCCGGCGAACGGCTTGATCCGGCGACCTATGAGTGGCTCAAGGAACAGACCGGCCTGCCCGTGCTCGACCACTGGTGGCAGACCGAGACCGGCTGGGCCATTTGCTGCAACCCGGTTGGCATCGGGATGATGGCCACGAGACCGGGCTCCGCCACGGTACCCTCTCCCGGCTTCAACGTTCAGGTTGTGGACCTGGAAGGCAGCCAGGTACCGGCCGGGGAGCAGGGTCAGATTGCCGTCAAACTGCCCTTGCCACCGGGTTGCATGATGACTGTCTGGGGTGATGACGAACGCTTCCGCAAAACCTACCTGGACCCGATCAAGGGGTTTTACACCTCCGGTGACGGCGGGTTCATTGATGACGATGGCTATGTGTTCGTCATGGGCCGCACCGACGACGTCATTAACGTGGCGGGACATCGCCTGTCTACCGGAGAGATGGAAGAAGTCGTGGCTTCTCATCCAGCGGTGGCGGAGTGTTGCGTGGTCGGCGCCCGGGATGAAATGAAAGGGCAGGTTCCCGTCGGCCTGGTGCTGATCAAGGACAGCGCCACCATCGATCACGACGAGCTCGAGGAGGAGCTGATTGAGATGGTGCGAGAAAAAATCGGCGCGATCGCCTGTTTCCGGCGCGCCATGGTGGTTGAGCGCTTGCCCAAGACCCGCTCCGGCAAGATCCTGCGACGCATCATCCGTCAGATTGCCGATGGCGAGGACTATAAAGTGCCCAGCACCATCGATGACCCGGCCATTCTGGAGGATATCAGCAAACAGTTCGGGCGCTGACGGAGCCAACCACAAAACCGGTTAGCCTTGCCGCAAAAATGCCAGGCTACCCGGTGACATTTTTATGACAAGCCGTTGTTTTTGCTGATTTAAAGACCAACAACAAAGTCCTTAAAAAAGCGTTGACGCCTCTGAAACTCGGTCTATACTGAAATTGCTGTGAAAATACAGCGTTATTTGGTGAAAGTGCTCCAACGTCCTGCCGCAGTGCTCTTCGTTGCTCCTTCCTCAGTACGCTTGGATTTCTCAGCACCGGTTCATCCCAGGGAAAACCGAAGGTCCCGTGAGGGCAAAATCTCAGGAATACAGGAAAGATCAATGTCTGATACTAAAACCGGCCACGTAAAGTGGTTCAACGAGTCCAAAGGCTTTGGCTTCATCGCTCAGGATGGTGGCAGTGACGTATTCGTCCACTACAGTGCAATCAACTCCAGCGGTTTCCGTACACTGACCGAAGGTCAGCAGGTACAGTTCACCGTTACCCAGGGTCCGAAAGGTCCCCAGGCGGAAAACGTTACCCCGGTCTGAGGTAACGCCTCCGCTTTTGCCCCTCACGGGCAATGGCACAACAAAAAAGCCGGCATACGCCGGCTTTTTTGTGTCTGACTGATGTGAATCAGGCTTCGCCGGTTTCCACCGCCGGCTGTTCAAGCGGTGCTGTTGCGACCTGCGCCACCGCCGAGAACAGCGCCTGCAGAGTTGCCGACGTGGTGTCCTCAGCCAGAGCAGCCGCACTGCAATGGACGCCGTCAACGGTCAGGCGGATACAGGCCAGCGCATTGGCGTTGGTGCCCTCACCGAGGGCAAACTCATCGTAGGCCTCGACGGCAATCCGCACGCCACAGGAAGCCTCCAGTGCAGCCGACACCGCCTCCACCGCGCCAAGCCCCCGACCTTCCAGGCGCACCGGATGCTCATCGCTGCCGAGACTGACAGAGGCCTTTACGCCCTTATCGTCCCGATGCAAATCGTAAGACTTCAGTGCCCAGGCGGTATGGACCCTCAGATAGCGCTCCTCAAACAGCCGGTGAATGGTGAGGGAATCGATTTCCCCGCCGTTGATCTCGGCCTCACCCTGAACCACTTTGCTGAATTCGATCTGCAGCCAGCGCGGCAGGCTGATGTTGTAGTCGCGCTCCAGCACATAGGCAACGCCGCCTTTCCCGGACTGGCTGTTGATGCGTACCACTTCCTCATAGCGGCGCCCCAGATCCCGCGGGTCGATCGGCAGATAGGCCACGTTCCAGAGGTCACCGTCCTGGCGCCGGGCCAGGCATTTACGGATGGCGTCCTGGTGACTGCCCGAAAAGGCCGTAAACACCAGCTCACCGGCGTAGGGATGGCGGGGATGGGTCGAAATTTCGGTACAGGCTTCCACCACCTCGGTAATCTCCGCCATGCCGGAGAGGTCCAGAGTCGGGTCGACGCCTTGGGAATACAGGTTCATGGCCATGGTGACCAGGTCCATGTTTCCGGTGCGCTCGCCGTTACCCATCAGAGTGCCCTCTACCCGGTCCGCGCCTGCCATGACCGCAAGCTCGGCCGCGGCCACCGCGCACCCGCGATCGTTATGGGTGTGCACGCTGATACGGAAATGCTCGCGATAGCGGACCCGGTCACAAATCCATTCGATCTGATCGGCAAACACGTTTGGCGTCGCCATTTCCACCGTTGCCGGCAGGTTTATCACCACCGGCTGGCCCTGGTCCGGGCGCCAGACTTCGTTGACCGCGTCGATCACTTCGGCCGCAAAATCCAGCTCCGTGCCGGTGAAGCTCTCCGGTGAATACTGAAACGTCCAGCGGGTTTCCGGATGCCTGGCGGCAATGTCCCGGACCAGCTCCGCGCCTTTCACCGCAATGTCACGGATACCGTCGCGATCGAGCCCGAACACCTGCTCGCGCTGGACGGTGGACGTCGAGTTGTAGACATGAACAATGGCTTGCCGCGCACCCTGCAACGCCTCGTAGGTGCGTTCAATGAGCTCGGCACGCGCCTGGGTCAGCACCTGAATGGTGACGTCCTCGGGAATCCGGTTTTCCTCGATCAGCTTGCGACAGAAATCGAAATCCGGCTGACTGGCCGCGGGAAATCCAATCTCGATTTCCTTGAAGCCAAGCTTCACCAGCAGATCGAACAGGCGCTGCTTCTGGGCAACAGACATGGGTTTCACCAATGCCTGATTGCCATCCCTGAGATCAACAGCGCACCAGTCCGGCGCTTTCTCGATGACCTGATCAGGCCAGCGGCGATCCTTCTTGGCAACGGGTTTGAATGCGACGTATTTGCGGTGGTCGAATGCCATGTCAGTCCGGTCCTTGCAAATTGCGGAAGTCTGTCAACGTATGGAACACAGGATAACGCTGACTCCGGGACAAATGATTGCTTTTTTTCTGATTTACCCTACCATTTAGGCAGCTTTTACCCCATCTGGCAACGATGCAGCAATTTTATGCTAAACAATAACGCAGTACTTGTGAGAATCGACAAAACCGACCGGAGAATCCTTGAGGAGCTGCAGACCGACGGCGCCCTCACCAATCAGGAACTGGCGGACAAGGTTGGCCTGTCGCCCTCCCCCTGCCTGCGTCGGGTTCGTGCTTTGGAAGAGGCCGGCGTCATTATCCGCAAGGTTACGATTCTGGATCATAAGAAGCTGGGATTATCCCTGACCGCGATCATTCTGATCGGCATGGACCGGCACACGCCTGAGCGTTTTTCGGCGTTCGAGGAGCAGGTGGCAGAATATCCGGAGGTGCAGGAGTGCTACTTGATCACGGGGCAGGATGCAGACTACATGCTGAAGGTTGTGGTGCCGGACATGGACCACTATCACCACTTTCTGCTCAATCGCATCACCCGGATCCAGGGCGTCAGCGGTGTCCATTCCAGTTTCGTGCTGCGGCGAGTGATTGATAATACGGCGTTGCCCCTGGGGTATCTGTCATGACGCCCAGGGAGTCTCAGCTCACCAGCGCCTGCACATACGCCGTCATCATGCCCTTGAGCTCACGGACCAGGTTCTTCGCCTGATCTTCAGGAAGGGTCACGGCCAGCCTCAGGATACTGCCGGCGGTGCGGGGCAGCATCAGGCTGGCCGTCCAGCGTTTATCCTTATCGAGGTGCGGAAATTCGACCTCCAGACGCGCGTCCAGGTCGCGGGCGTGGCTGTAAAGCTCCCTCAGATCCAGATGCCGCAGCTCGGGCATGGCTTCCACCCCGCTCCAGATCGCCGAGTACGCCGGTTCCGTGCGATAGAACTCGTAGAACAGATCGACCAGCTCATCCACTGCATCGGCAAGACTGGTTTCACCGAGGCGGTCACGCAGGGCCGACTCCACTTTTTCAACGTGGCGCTCGGCTATCGCTTTCACGATCGCTGTCTTGTTCGGGAAGTAGCGATACAGGGAGGCCAGCGACATGTCAGACTGACGCGCGATGGCCGACATGCTGGTGGCATCGACCCCGATATCGTGAAAAATGGCGGTCGCATGCTGCAGAATGGTTTCCACCCGCTCACGGCTGCGAGCCTGGATCGGCCGCCGCCGCGGCGTGACATCCAGCGCTGAATCTGTGTTTTCTGAGCTCATAAGCCAGCTACACCCACTCGATCTGTACCTTATGTGACAGGCTCCGTACAATAACCACCACTTTACGATAAATAAAGGGCCGGGCGCGCCAATCGCGGCCTGTCCATTAGTCTAAGAACCTCGACAACCTCATACGGAAGACACAATGCGAGCAAGCCGTTTCCTGATTGCCACCCTGAAAGAAACACCCGCCGATGCGGAGGTCATCAGCCATCAGTTGATGCTTCGGTCAGGGATGATTCGCAAACTTGCCTCAGGGCTGTACACCTGGCTGCCCATGGGTCTGCGAACCCTGCGCAAGGTTGAGCGGATCGTACGGCAGGAAATGGACAAGAGCGGTGCCCAGGAGCTGTTGATGCCAGCAGTCCAGCCCGCCGAGCTGTGGCAGGAATCCGGACGCTGGGAACAGTATGGTGGCGAACTGTTGCGAATGAACGATCGCCATGGGCGCGAGTTCTGCTTCGGACCTACCCACGAGGAAGTGATCACCGATCTCATCCGCAACGAGCTGAAAAGCTATAAAGAGCTGCCAGCCAATTTCTACCAGATCCAGACCAAATTCCGTGATGAACGTCGCCCCCGCTTCGGCGTCATGCGCGCCCGCGAGTTTCTGATGAAGGATGCCTACTCCTTCCACATCAACGCGGAGTCGTTGAACGACACCTATCAGACCATGCATCAGACCTATTGCGCCATTTTCGACCGCGTCGGCCTTGATTACCGGCCGGTTCAGGCCGACTCCGGGGCCATCGGCGGTAACGCTTCCCACGAATTCCATGTTCTGGCCTCGTCCGGCGAGGACGACATTGTGTTCAGCACCGACAGCGACTACGCCGCCAACATAGAAAAAGCCGAGGCGGTGGCTCCGGCGGGCGAGCGGCCAGCACCCACCGAGGAACTGAAGGAGATTGCCACCCCGGATCAGCGCACCATTGATGCCATCGCGCAATTCCTCGACATCGATGCGACCCGCACCGTCAAAACCCTGCTGGTCAAGGGCGAGGCCGACGACAACGGCAAAGCTGGCCTGGTCGCCCTGATCCTGCGTGGCGATCACACCCTCAACGACATCAAGGCCGAAAAGCTGGCCGGCATCGCCGAGCCGCTGACCATGGCAAGCGATGACGAAATCGAACAGGCCATCGGCTGCAAGCCCGGCTCCATTGGTCCGGTCAAGCTGCCGGTGCCGGTGATCGTCGACCGCGCAGCGGCCCATCTGGCAGACTTTGTCTGCGGTGCCAACCGGGACGGTTACCATCTGACTGGCGTGAACTGGGGCCGCGATGCCGCCGCAGACCGGATTGAGGATCTTCGCAATGTGGTCGAGGGTGACCCGAGCCCCGACGGCAAAGGTACCCTGGAAATTCGCCGCGGTATCGAGGTGGGCCACATCTTCAAGCTGGGTAACAAGTACAGCACCGCCATGAACGCCACGGTGCTGGATGAAAGCGGCAAGAGCGTGATCCTCGAGATGGGCTGCTACGGCATCGGTGTGTCGCGCATCGTGGCCGCGGCGATCGAGCAGAACCACGATGACAAGGGCATTATCTGGCCGGACGCCATTGCCCCGTTCGAAGTGGCCATCGTTACCCTGAATGCCCACAAATCCCCGGACCTGGCGACAGCCGGTGACCGGCTGTACGATCAACTGCGCCAGGCCGGGTTCGATGTGCTGCTGGACGACCGTAACGAGCGCCCGGGCGTGAAGTTTGCGGATATGGAACTGATCGGCATTCCCCACCGCTTCGTGGTGTCAGACCGTGGCCTGGCAGCGGGCACGCTGGAATACAAGGGGCGTCAGGATGCAGACAAGCAGGACGTGGCGCTCGATGAGTTCCTGCCGTTCCTGCTGAAAGCCTCGCCCCGCAACGGACTCTAGGTCGCGTCTTCAGTGCCGGGGCTCAAGCCCCGGATGCCTTCCGGGCCGGGATCACACCCGGCTCACGCTCCAGCTGGACGCCAAAGCGCGCATCCACGTCTTTCTGAATACGGTCTGCCAGAGCCAGCACGTCGGCGCCACTGCCTCCGGAATGATTGATCAGCACCAGAGCCTGGCGGTTGTGAACACCCACCCGCTCATCCCGAAATCCTTTCCAGCCGCACTGGTCAATCAGCCAGGCCGCCGCGAGTTTTGCCGTGTCGCGCCCGGGATAACCCGGCATGTCGGGGTAATCGGCTTTCAGGGCCTCCCACTGGGCCAGGGACACCACCGGGTTCTTGAAGAAGCTGCCGGCATTGGGCATCTGTTGCGGGTCGGGCAGCTTGCGACGGCGAACCGCCATCACCGCCTGGGCGACGTCCAGCGGGGTGAGCTCGGCCGTCTTCTGTCCCTCGAAGTAGTCCCGTAAATCGGCATAGCCCAGCGCCAGCGGTTGCGATCGGCTCAACCGCAAACGCAGCTCGGTGATCACGTAGCGGCCCGGCTGATGCTTGAACAGGCTGTCTCTGTACGCAAAGGCACAGTTCTCATTGGCCAGAACCTGCCAGTCTCCGCTGTCGCGGTCCAGTACCGTGACACTGACCAGCGAATCCCGCAGTTCCACACCGTAGGCGCCAATGTTCTGTACCGGCGCCGCACCCGCCGTGCCGGGAATCAGCGCGAGGTTCTCGATACCACGGTAACCGGCCGCGGCCGCGTACAGCACCGCATCGTGCCAGTTTTCCCCGGCTCCGAGCACCAGCACCGCGGAGTCGCCCTGCACCTGTTCCCAGCGGCGGCCGGCAAGGGCCATGTGCAGCACCAGCCCGTCGAAGTCGCCCGCAAACACCAGATTGCTGCCACCACCCAGAATCAGCGTTTCCAGCCCCTCCCGGTCGGCGAACGCCAGAAGGGCCGCCAACTGACCATCGGAGGTCACATCCGCGTACCAGCGTGCACTGGCATCAATGGCAAGGCTGTTGAGGGCTTGCAGGCTGACGTTCTCGCGGATTTCACCAGGCCTGTTCACGCCAGGCGCTCCCGGATGCGGGCCAGCAGCCCCTCGCTGGCCTCTTCGATCAGATCCAGCACCACTTCGAAACCGTCATCACCACCGTAGTATGGATCCGGTACCTCGTCGTGGGGACTGCTACCGTACGTCAGGAAAAGTTCCGGTTCAGTGCCCCCGGCCTGGCGCCATACGTCACGGACGTCCGCCAGATTCTGCCGATCCATCACCAGAATGACATCGAACTGTGCCAGGTCGCTGGCCCGGAATTGCCGCGCCCGTAAACCGGAGATATCGATACCGCGCTGCCGCGCTTTCGCCACCGCGCGTTCATCAGGGGCTTTGCCCACGTGCCAACCGCCGGTGCCGCAGGAGTCGATGTGGATATCCGCCTCAAGTCCGGCGCGGGCGACAACGTCGCGGAAAACGCCCTCCGCGCTGGGCGAGCGGCAGATATTACCAAGGCAGACAAACAACACGTTGACCGGTTTACGTGCACTCACGGCTGGTTCGCCTCCATCCACTGTCGCAGACGTTGCAGATCGGCCTCGGTATCAACACCGGCCGGGGGACGCTCCAGGGCTTCCTCAACGTGAATATGAGCGCCGTTGTAGAGGGCACGCAGCTGCTCCAGAGATTCCGTCACTTCGGTGGGCGCCGGTGACCAGCCGACGAAATCCGTCAGCAAACGCACGCGATACCCGTAGATTCCGATGTGGCGGAAATAGCTCACACCGGCGGGTAAAGCTGCATCTCCGGACGGCCAGTGATCCTGATTCCAGCTGTCACGGGCCCAGGGGATAGGCGCCCGGCTGAAATAGTGCGCCATGCCCTGATGATCCGCGACCACCTTGACCACATTGGGATTGAACACGCTGGCCAGATCCGTAATCTTTTCACACAGGGTCGCGATGGCCGCGTGGGGAAAACGCTCAAGGTTGTTGGCCACCTGATTGATCAGTGGGGGGGGGATCAGGGGCTCATCGCCCTGAACGTTGACAACCCGGTCTTCAGCCTTGAAACCGAGCGTGCGTGCAACCTCTTCCAGCCGGTCAGTGCCACTGGTGTGCTCGGGCGAGGTCATCACCACTTCCGCACCGAAGGCGCGGCAGGCGGATTCGATGCGTTCATCGTCGGTCGCAATGACCACGCGGCTGGCAGCACTCTCACCGGCGCGCTCATAGACATGGCGGATCATCGGTTTGCCGGCAATATCGGCGAGCGGCTTGCCCGGCAGACGGGTGGACGCATAGCGGGCGGGAATCACCACGGTAAAGGACATGACACTCCCCTATCAGCGTTTATCGAGGCGTTCATCCGTTGACAGCGTGCGAGCTTCCGTCGCCAGCATGACCGGGATGCCCTCGCGGATGGGGAACGCCATCGCGTCCTGGTAGCAAATCAACTCGGTTTTTTCCTGATTCAGCTTCAGGTCACCCTTGCATACAGGACAGGCCAGCATGGCCACCAGCTTTTTATCCATATCAGGTTCTCTCGGTCTCTTGATGATGTAACAGCGAGGCACATTCCCGCACGCGATCCAGGAATGCCACGGAAAATTCGTCCGGCAGAGTCGCGGTAACCGACAACACCCAGGCGTTATCGCCCGCTATGTCCCGGCATTTGACCGCATCCTTGGCGGTCATGACCAGCCGCCGGGTGCTTCCGGTTTCCAGGTCCGAGGCCTGGAATTCATGGTGATCGGCAAACGCCCGCCCGGACACCTGCGCACCCAGTGATTCCAGTGTAGCGAAAAACCGCCCGGGATTGCCGATGCCTGCCACTGCCTGCACCGGCTCCCCGCGCAAGCTGTCCAGTGGCGCAGACTTGCCGGTCTTCAGGTGTCGCAGTCCGGTCGGCTCCAGCACCATGGTGAATTGCCGGGGATGCTCCAGATCGTCCAGCCGCCCTCCGTTGGTTACCACGAAGTCCACACCGGACAAGCGCTCCAGGGGCTCCCTGAGCGGGCCCACCGGAATGCCTGCGCCGTTGCCAATGCCGCGGGCGGCATCGAACACTGCCAGCTCGATATCTCTGGGCAAGGCGTAGTGCTGAAGCCCGTCATCACAGATCAACACGTCGCCCAGCTGTTGTTCCAGCGCCCACAGCGCCCCGCGCTTGCGCTGCGGATCCACCACCACCGGGCATCCGGTTTCCAGGCGCAACATGACCGGCTCGTCTCCAGCCTGTTCGGTGGAGGTGTTTGCATCAACGCTCAGGGGGTAGGCATCGGATCGGCCGCCGTAGCCACGGCTCAGGATCACCGGCCGCCAGCCCTGTTCCTGCAGCAGCGAGACCAGCCGCGCCGTCAGCGGGGATTTGCCGGTGCCCCCTGCGGTGAGGTTGCCAACCACGATCACCGGCACCGGAAGCGGTGCTTCTTTCTCGCGCCAGGCTTTACGGCGGCGGCTTTCAGACACCACCCGGTAGAGCCAGGCCAGCGGATACAACAGCCACAGCGGCCGCCCGGTGCCATACCAAAGGCGGTCGATCAGTGTGGTCATGCGTGCTCGCTGAACTGCAGCTGGTGCAACTGCGCGTAGGCACCACCGGTGGCCAGCAGTTCATCGTGGCGACCGGACTCGATAATCCGCCCCGCCTCCATCACCAGAATGCGATCGGCTTTCTCGATGGTTGACAACCGGTGGGCAATCACCAGGGTGGTTCGCCCCTGCATCACGGTTTCGAGCGCTTCCTGGATGTGGCGCTCGGACTCGGTGTCCAGTGCCGACGTGGCCTCGTCAAGAATCAGAATCGGTGCGTTCTTGAGCAGCGCCCGCGCAATGGCCAGTCGCTGGCGCTGGCCGCCAGAGAGCATCACGCCGTTATCACCGATCATGGTGTCGAGCCCTTCCGGCATGCGATCAATGAATTCCAGGGCATGGGCCTTTGCCGCCGCCTCGCGGATTTCCTCTCGCGTGCAATGGCGCAAGGCACCATAGGCAATGTTGGCGGCAATGGTGTCGTTGAACAGCACCACGTTCTGTGTCACCAGGGCAATCTGGGCCCGCAGCGCCTGCAGACCGAAGTCCTTCAGCGAGTGACCGTCAATGCGAATATCGCCCCCGGTGTATTCATAGAATCGGGGCAGCAGGCTGACCATGGTGGACTTTCCGCTGCCGGAGCGGCCAACCAGGGCAACGCTCTGCCCGGCGGGGATGCCCAGCGAGATCGACTGCAGCACGTTGTCCAGCTGATCACGGTAGCGGAACGAGACGTCGGCAAAGGTAATATCGCCATTGACCCGCTCCGGGCGATAGGTGCCGTTATCGTGTTCGGGCTCTTCGTCCATGGTACTGAACACGTCGTGGGCGGCGGCAACGCCCTTCTGAATCTTGGCGTGCACGGAGGTGACCTGACGAATCGGCTTGGCCATGGTGGTTGCCGCGGTGATAAAGGCGATCAGCTGGCCGGTGCTCATTTCGCCGCGAATCTCCGGTGCCAGCATGGTCCACACCAGCGCGGCGATGGCCACCGCCACCAGCACCTGGATCACCGGAATGCTGATGGCCTGGGTAGACGCCATTTTCAGGCTCTGCTTCAGGTTCTTTTCACTGACATCACGGAACCGCTCGCGCTCATAGTCCTCGCCACCGAAAGTGCGAACCACCCGGTAGCCGGAGATGGATTCCGAGGCCACGTGGGTGATGTCACCCATGGAGCCCTGAATACGCTTGCTGATCTTACGGAAACGTTTGCTGGCGTAACTGACCACGAAGCCGATGAGGGGACCCACGGCCACAAACACCAGAGTCAGCTTCCAGTTCGTGTACAGCATGAACCCCAGCAGGCCGAGGATGGTCAGACCTTCCCGCAGCGTGATGGTCACCGCGTTGGTGGTGGCCTCGGCAACCTGTTCCACGTTAAAGGTCAGCTTGGACACCAGGCGCCCGGATGCGTTGTCATCGAAATAGCGCGACGGCAGGCTCAGTAAACGATCAAACACCTGATTTCTCAGGGCATTGATCACCTGACGCCCGACATAGCTGATGAAGTACTGGCTGAGAAACGTGCCCACACCGCGGAACGCGAAAACCCCGACGATGAGCAGGGTCAGCAGGATCCGGTTCTGCTCGGTGGGATTTTCAATGGCGAGGATGACGTACTCCATGGCAGCAGCCATCCCCGTGGACGCGGCTGCGTAGATCACGTTGCCCAGCACCGCCAGTGAAAACGCCAGCCAGAACGGCTTTACGTAGGCGAGCAGGCGTTTGTAGGTGGCCCAGTTGGAGGTCGAGGGCGCTTCAGTGTCGGCGCCCGGTGCAGATTCACTCACTGGCCGTCAGCCTCCCGCTCGGTGGTGATGCTCAGTTTGGCAAAACCCAACCGGCCAGCCACATCCATCGCGCGCACTACAAACTCGTGGGGCGTCCTGGCGTCGGCAGTAATCACGTAAGGCAGGGAGTTGTCCCCTTCCGCGAGCTCACTGACGGCACGTTCAAGGGTTTCCCGGCGGTTGTTCACCAGGGTGCGTTGATTGAGGATGTACTGCCCCTCGGCGTTGATCACCACATCAATTTCCCGTACCTCGGTTTCGGCGCGGGCTTCGGCGCTGGCCTGCGGCAACTCGACCTGCAGGTGGCTCTCGCGGGTGAAGGTGGTGGACACCATGAAGAAGATCAACAGCAGGAACACCACATCGATCAGTGGCGTCAGGTCAACTCCGACTTCCTGGCTTCTCTGGCGCTTGAACTTCACGACGTTCAGGCTCCTTCCACGTCAATTTCTCGGTCGCCATGGACGACTTCAACCAGCTTGATGGCTTCCTGCTCCATACCCACCACCAACTCATCCACGCGGCGGATAAAGTAGCGGTGACAGATCAGCGCGGGGATGGCCACACTCAGACCGGCAGCGGTGGTGATCAAAGCCTCCGAAATGCCGCCCGCAAGGTTGCCAGCATTACCAACGCCGGCCAGCTGGATTTCCGCGAACACCTTGATCATACCGATCACCGTGCCCAGCAGGCCCAGCAATGGGGTGATGGTGGCAACGGTACCCAGAGGATTGAGAAAGCGTTCGAGGTCGTGAATGACCTGACTGGCCTCATGCTCGATGCTTTCTTTCATGATTTCACGACCATGCTTGGCGTTCATCAGACCGCCCGCAAGGATACGGCCCATGGGAGACGAGCCCTGCAGGGCTTTCAGCTTGCGGCCATTCAGCTCTTTTTTCTTGATCCAGCGCCACAGCTCATTGATGGTCTGGGGTGGCGCCACCCGGGAAGCTCGCAGCGTCCAGAACCGCTCGAGAATTATGGCAAGCGCCAGGATGGAACAGGCAACAATTGGCACCATCAAAATGCCACCGGCTTTCAACAGCTCGAACACGCTTGGTCTCCCTGATTGTTAACAAGCCGCGCTACTTTAGCATAGCTGCTGCTTGAGGCCACACCCGTTGTGTCACGGTATTTTACATTGCTCACCAATCCGTTATGGGACCACGAATCCAGAATGGTGCAGTGGCTCTTTGCTGGCCAACCCGAACCCCGGTGTCGTCCAGCACCAGGCGCACAGTGCCGGAATAGGCGGTGTTCAGTTGCCGACTGCCCACGGCATGGTAGCGATCCACGACGGCCGGGTGAGGATGGCCGAAGCGATGCCGGTAACCGGCACTGTAGATCACCCAATCCGGCGCCAGCGCTTCCGCCCAGGGCGCCGTTGACGAGGTATTACTGCCATGATGCGGAGCAATTACAATTCGTGTAGTCGGCTCGCTCGTCCGGCTACCGCTCAGGCTGGGTGCCGCGATCATCGCCCGCTCGACGGCGGCGGTGATATCACCGGGCAGGATGACCTGAAAGCGGCCGGCAGGTCCCGTTGCGGTGACCACACAGGAGAGGTCATTGGAGTTGTCAGCCTGGCCGGCATCAATGCCCTGCCAGAACTGGACCCGGACACCCGCCATGGATCGCGGCACTGAGGATTTGCAGGCTGCCGGTGCCGGTCCGCCGTAACCACCGTCCAGAGCCTGCAGGCGCTTTGGCTCGCCGCTGATCACCTCGCCCACGGGGAAGGCGGCGAACAGTGCAGACAGACCACCCGCATGATCACTGTCTGCATGGCTGATCACCAGGGTGTCAATGTGGCGGATACCGAGGCGGCGAAAGTTGGGGATCAACACCGATTCCACCGATGAAAACACCCCGGGGACCGCCGGTCCGGTATCGTACAGCAGCACCTGATCGTGGTGCCGGATCAATACCGACAAGCCCTGCCCCACGTCCCATACCCGGATCTCAACCTGTTCCACCCAGGGATTGGCCAGCGGCTCACGTATCGACGATGCGCCCAGCAACAGCGCGCCGGCAAACAGCAATACCACCCGCAACCGTTGTGCGGGCACCATCAGCATCAGCAGCACTACAAGGGCCATGGCGGCCGCCAACCCGGCATCGGCGCCGCTGTCCGGCAACGCCAGCGAGGCCAGCCAATTCAGCACTCGCCAGAGCACCTCCAACGCCCCGTCAAAGATCAGGAGCACGACGTCCCGGCTTCCGGGCACACACCACACCAGCGCAGTGCCGACCATCAGCAACGGCATGACCACGAACGACACCCAGGGAATGGCGAACAGGTTGGCCAACAAACCGGAAAAGGGTTGCCCCTGACCAAGCACCGACAGTATTGGCCACAACCCGACAAACACCGCCGCCTGCGCCAGTACCAGGGCCGCCAGCCAGCGGGGCGGTGCCAGCCGCCCGGCAAACACCAGAACCAGCACCGACACCGCTCCGAACGACAGCCAGAATCCCTGATCCAGAGGCGCAAAAGGGTCTGTGAGCACCACCAGGAACAGAGCAAGGGCCAGCCCGTGCCAGGCTGACACCTGACGGCCCTTCAGCCAGATCCAGCCGGCCACCAGTACCATGATCAGCGCCCTGCGCGTCGGCACGGTAAAACCCGCAGCAAGTGCATAGAGCAGACAGGCAATGGCAACCACGCCGAGCACCAGGTAGCGCTGGCGCTGCGGCGCCGGATAACCGACCGGAAGGGCGATGGTCAGGCGCCGCGCCAGGAAACCTGCGCCGATGGCGACCAGGCCAAGGTGCAAGCCGGAGATGGCCACCAGATGGATCGTGCCGGTCGCCTTGAGCACGGCCCAATGCTCGGCGGTCATGTCGCCACGGTGCCCCATCAGCAGCGACGCCAGCAGCGGGTAGTGTTCCGCGTCGCCCATCACGGACGCCAACGAATCCGCCAGATCCAGCCGCCACGCTGTGTATTGGCAATGCACTGTGCAGACTACCGCCGGCGCCTCGGCCACGTCGCGGACGGTCCCGGTGGCGCGGAAACCTTTCCTGAACAACCAGGTCTCATACCGGAAACCGGCGGGATTCATCGCCCCATGTGGCTTTTTGAGCACCACATCAAGCCTCAGGCGATGCCCCGGAAGGCGTTTGTCACCGTTGCCGTACCAGGCCAGACGAACCGTCCGGGGTAACTCGCCCACGTTGACGAGTGAGTTGTCGCCCCGATGCCAGTGGGTGATACAGAAATTGAAGCGCAGGCTGTTGAAGCTGCCATGGGCGGGGATGTTGCAAAGGTAGCCCGACACCGACACCACCTGCCCCTCCAGCGACGCCGGCAGCACATGCTGTAATCGATCCGAGGCATGCCATGATGCCCAGGCAACACCGGCAAGCACGCTCAAAAGGAGAACCGCCAACCGGGCCAGCCGCTGAACGCGAAGTGCGGCCCAGACCAGCGGGAACACCGCCGCAATCAGCCACGGCAGAGGTGGCAACATCGGGAACGTATAAAGTAAGATAACGCCGCAGGCAAATGCGGCAAGATTTCCGGACAATCCTTGTCCTCCTGATTTTCCAGAGCGCCGGTACCTTTCCACGCCCCGGGGCTTTCAATCTGAACAGGCAGATCTTCCAGATGCCAAAGAAGTTCATGAAACGATACTTACCAACGCCGGAGAAAATCCGCGCGATGGAGTCGCTGCAATTCCTGGGAGACATCCTTCATGAACCCAACCTCTGGCACATCAACCGTCACAGCGTATCGCGCGCCTTTCTGGTGGGCATTTTCCTGTGCTTTATTCCCATGCCATTTCAGATGCTGGCGGCCGCATTCTTTGCCATCTGGTTCAACGCCAACCTGCCCTTGTCCACCGTGCTGGTCTGGATCAGTAATCCGCTGACCATGCCGCCGATGTTCTACTTCAACTACAAGGTCGGCGCCTGGCTGCTGGACCGCCCGGTGCTGAAATTCGAGTCCCAGGCGTCGTGGTCGTGGATCAGTGAGCGCATTCTCGACATCGGCATTCCGCTCTACCTGGGGTCGCTGATCGTGGCGACCCTCGCAGCTTGTGCGGCCTACCTCACCATCCAGTTTCTCTGGCGGCGGAAGGTGCGCACTGACTGGCAGGAGCGCAGGCTGCTCCGGCGACGGAACCGCTAGCGCTCGGTCAGCAGCCTTCCCTGCTCCAGACGCAGCACACGCCCGAGGCTACGGGCCATACTCATATCGTGGGTCACCATCACAAAGGCAATACCCAGCCTGTCTCTCAGGGCTTCGATCAACTGCTTGACCCCCTCACCGGTGTGCTCATCAAGATTCCCCGTAGGTTCATCCATCAACACGCATTCCGGTTCGTTGACCAGAGCCCGCGCAATGGCCACCCGCTGCCTCTCGCCGCCGGAGAGCTCGCCGGGCTTGTGGGTCAGTCGCTGGCTCAATCCGACCTCACCCAGCACGGCCCGGGCCTTTGCTTCCGCGGCTTTCACCGCCATACCGCCAAGCGCACAGGGCATCATGACGTTTTCCAGGGCGGTGAACTCCGGCAGGAGATGGTGGAACTGGTACACGAAACCGAGATGGCGGTTACGGAAACGTGCCCGGCCCGCCTCACTCATGGCGTGAATGTCCTGATTACAAATGGAAATGTGGCCGGATGACGGGCGATCAAGACCGCCCAGCAGGTTCAACAGGGTGGTTTTGCCGGCACCGCTGCTGCCAACGATCGCCACCGTTTCACCCGCCGAAACCCGCAGAGAGATGTCGGAGAAGATTGTCAGCTTTTCCGGGCCCTCGTTGTAGGTGCGAGTTACCTCGCGGCAATCAATCACCAACGCGGTATCGGCGGCATATTCTGTGTTGTCATTCATAGCGCAGGGCCTCCGCCGGATCGACTCGTGATGCCCGCCAGGCGGGATAGATAGTGGCCAGCAGGCTCATGGCCAGACCGGCACCGCTGATGATGAACACGTCCTGCCATTGCAACTGGGAAGGCAGGTAGCTGATAAAGTACACATCGGCACTCAGGAACTGATGCCCCAGGGCGCTTTCCAGCCAGGAAATGAAGGCGCTGATGTTGAGCGCACCGAAAACCCCCAGCGCAGTGCCAACCAGCGTACCGAAGATGCCGATGACGCCGCCCTGGATGATGAAGATGCGCATGATGCGACCCGGTGTCGCGCCCATGGTGCGCAGGATCGCAATATCCGCCGTTTTGTCGGTTACCACCATCACCAGAGTCGACACGATATTGAACGCAGCCACTGCCACAATGAACATCAGCAGCAGGCCGATCATGGTCTTCTCCATGCGAATGGCCTGGAACAGATTGCCATGGGTGCGAGTCCAGTCCGAGATGTAATAGCGGCCATCCAGACTTCTCGCAGCCTGCTCTGCCACCCGCGGCGCCGCGAACAGATCATCCACCAGCAGGCGAACCCCCTGGGCCTGGCCGTTGGTGCGCATCAGTTTCGACGCATCGTCCATATGCACCAGTGTGTAATTGCCGTCCAGCTCCGCGCCGACACTGAACACCCCCCTCACCGTGAATCGCTTGAGCCGCGGCAACACGCCCGCCGGGGTCACCGACGCTTCCGGCAGAACCACGGTCACCTTGTCACCGAGCTGTAACCGCAGGCTGGACGCCATGGTACGACCGATAATAATGCCGAAATCACCGGATTTCAGATCGTCCAGATTCCCCTCGATCATGTGCTTCTCGATGATCGAAACGTCACGCTCCTGTTCCGGCAATATGCCATTGAGCAGAACGCCGCGAACGTCGCCGCCGCCAGTCACCATGCCCTGCCCCTGGATGAAAGGAGCAGCGGCAAGCACCCGCGGGTGCTCCTCGACCCGGCGCACGACACTTTCCCAGTCACGGATGTTGTCGGAGCCCTCGATCACCGCGTGCGGCACCATGCCAAGAATGCGCTGCTTGAGCTCACGGTCGAAGCCGTTCATCACCGACAACACAATGATAAGCACGGCAACACCGAGCATCAGCCCGATCATCGACGTCAGAGAGATGAAAGAAATGAAGTGATTGCGTCGTTTCGCAGCGGTGTACCGCAGGCCGACGTAGAGCGATAAAGGTTTGAACATGAGAAGAGGTGCCTGTTGCTACCTTCGGGTCATTCGGATTTCCATCCACTGTGTGAACGGAAACTGCTAAACTTTTCTGTATAAACACAAAACGCTGCGCTGATTCGGAGCCGCAATGCCTTCACAATCGTCCGACGTTACCGCTTCACCACCGCCCGACGCCGGGGATCGTCGCGATTTCTTTCGGATCGAAGACCATATTGGTCTTGAACTCCGCCGGATCGTCGGCCGGGCCGAGGACGGCGACCGTTCGTTCAACGGTGATCACCTGGGCAGCCTTCGGGCGGAATTAAAGCGCCTTGACCAGGACGTACGTGCACAGCTCGCCACGCTCGCAGAGCGGGATCGCCTGCTGACCGCCCTGATCAAGTCACTGAACGGAAAGCTCGATATACTGGCGCGCATTATGGCCTTTGAGCAAAATCCGTTGCAACCGGAGGACTGGCAGGATGTCACCCTCAGCGAGGGCGGCGTTGCTTTTTGCAGTGATCGCAACGCCTGGAGCGAGGGCGATTTACTGGCGGTACGGATGACACTTCCCCCGGAGCTGTTTCAGGCGCAAGCCGTGGCGCGGGTTATCCACATCGAGAGCGACGCCACGGGCAGCGCACGGGTTCACACCGAATTCACCGATATTCACGACAGTGACCGCCAGCAGATTGCCAGGCATGTGATGCGGTGGCAGATCCGCCAACGACAAAAAGAGTAAACTGGCGAAATGGTGTGACTTTTATTCGATTTTTTCGGATATTACGTTTTATTCATGTCCTCAGGGACGCTCAGTACACATCGACACCCAGCTCCAAGGGAGACCCCTACCGATGATAAAAACCGCTCCAAAACTGATCGGCGCCGCCACTCTGACAGCGTTCCTGGGCTTTTTACCCGTCAACCTGACTCTGGCTGACGAAATGGCCATCCCCGTGGGAAGCCAGGGCGAACGCTCCCAGGCGGATCTGCCACGCACCGGCATGAGCGAAGAGAGCGTGCGCAATGCCTGGGGTACCCCCCGTGAGATCCGCGGTCCGGTCGGCGAACCCCCGATTTCCCAATGGCATTATGATGGGTTTGTCGTCTATTTCGAGGGCGACCGGGTGCTGCACGCGGTATTGAACCCGGATCGCTAGACAAGAGACACTCCAACCTTCGCGCGGCGCGATCAGGCCCGCGCAATTTCCTTCATCCATACCCTGACGCAACGTCGTTCGTTGGTTAGAATGGCGATTTTCTGCAAGTAGGTGGCTATAAATTGACGACCACACGAGTGTTACCCGCCGAATGGGCTCCTCAAAGCGCGGTCATGCTGACCTGGCCCCACGCCGGTACCGACTGGTCCGACATTCTGGACGATGTGGAGCCGGTCTTCATGGCGATCGCCCAGGCCGTGCTGGCCCGGGAAAACCTGATCATCAGCTGCGAGCACGTGGTGAGGTTACAGGATCTTGAACGGGAACTGGCGGCATTTGCCCGGGCCGAGGGGCTACCCGGTCGGGTGATCGCCATACCCGCTCCGGCCAACGATACCTGGGCCCGTGACCATGGCCCGATCACGATCGTTACCGATGACGGACCGCAACTGCTCGATTTCCGTTTCAACGCCTGGGGCGGCAAATTCCCCTGGGAAAAAGACGATGCGCTCAACCAACACCTTCACAATGCAGGCAGCTTTGGCAGCACCCCCATGTCCGCTGTTGACTGCATTCTTGAAGGTGGCTCCATCGAATCCGATGGCGCCGGCACGGTAATGACCACCAGTGAATGCCTGCTGACACCCAGCCGCAACCCGTCCCTGGATCGGGGTGCCATCGAAAACCTGTTGACCGAGACGCTCGGGGCCAGACGCGTCCTGTGGCTCAATCACGGCTTTCTCGCCGGCGATGACACAGACAGCCACATTGACACCCTTGCCCGCTTTTGCGCGGAAGATCATATCTGCTACGTCACCTGCCCCGACGCAACGGACGAGCATTACCGGGCGCTGGCGGCCATGGAAGAGGAGCTGCAACAGTTCCGGCAGGCTGATGGTCGTCCCTACAAGCTCACACCATTGCCATGGCCCGACGCCATCCATGATGACGAGGGGCACCGGTTGCCGGCGACCTACGCCAACTTCCTGATCATCAACGGCGCGGTTCTGCTGCCGGTCTATGACGTGCCGCAGGACGCCGAAGCAATCAAGGTCCTGACAGGCCTGTTTCCGGACCGGACCATTGTTCCCATCAACTGCCGTCCGCTGATCCATCAGCATGGCAGCCTCCATTGTGTGACCATGCAGTTCCCTGCGGGGGTGGTTGCGCCATGACCCGACCTGACAACCCCACCGGAACTGCGTTGAAGGTTGCGGCGGTCCAGCAAGGCTGCAGCGACGACAAAGCCACCAGCCTCGCCACCAGTGAGCGGCTGGTGCGCAAAGCCGCCGCGGAGGGTGCGCAACTGGTCGTCCTTCAGGAGCTGCACGCCACCCTGTATTTCTGTCAGACCGAGGACACCTCGGTGTTCGAGCTTGCCGAGCCCATCCCGGGGCCAACCAGCACAACGCTGGGCGCTCTCGCCGCAGAGCTTGGCATTGTTCTGGTAGGGTCCATTTTCGAGCGTCGCATGAACGGCGTGTACCACAATACCGCCGTGGTGTTCGAGCGTGATGGCAGCATCGCCGGCCTCTACCGCAAGATGCACATACCGGACGACCCGGGCTTCTACGAGAAGTTCTACTTCACCCCCGGAGACGCGCACTTTAATGCCGGCGGCAGCGGGTTCACCCCCATCGACACGTCCGTGGGCAGGCTCGGGGTACTGGTGTGCTGGGATCAGTGGTACCCGGAGGCTGCCCGGCTGATGGCGCTGGCGGGCGCGGAAGTCCTGATCTACCCGACGGCCATTGGCTGGGACATCACCGACGACCCGGCCGAGCAGGCACGCCAGCTCGAGGCCTGGGTTACCGTCCAGCGCGGCCATGCGGTCGCGAACAACCTGCCGGTCATCGCGCCGAACCGGATCGGAACCGAGCCGGACCCCTCGGGCCAGTCCGATGGCATCCGGTTCTGGGGCAACAGCTTTATCGCCGGCCCTCAGGGCGAATTCCTGGCACGAGCGGACGACCACTCGGAAACCGTGCTTCACGCCACCATCGATCGCCACCGCAGCGAATCGATCCGGCGCATCTGGCCGTACTTCAGAGACCGGCGCATCGACGCCTACGGCGACATTCTCAAACGGGTACGGGACTGATCCGGGCATGAAAAAACTGATCGACAGCGTTGTCAGCGAACTCAACACCATCCTTCTGGGCAAGGAGCAACAGGTGCGACTGGCCCTTTGTGGTCTGCTGGCACGGGGGCACCTGTTGATCGAAGACATTCCCGGCATGGGCAAGACCACACTGTCGCACGCGCTGGCACGGATCATGGGTCTGAGTTACCAGCGCATCCAGTTCACCAACGACCTGCTGCCGGCTGACGTGCTCGGCTATTCCATGTACGACAAGGAGGCGGGGTCATTGGTGTTCCATAAAGGCCCGATCTTTGCCCAGGTGGTGCTGGCGGACGAGATCAACCGCGCCTCACCACGCACCCAGAGCGCGCTGCTGGAAGCTATGGAAGAGCGGCAGGTTTCCATCGAAGGTGAAACCCGCCCGCTGCCCCATCCGTTTTTCGTGATCGCTACCCAGAACCCCATTGAACAGGGTGGCACCTACCCGCTGCCAGAATCCCAGCTGGACCGGTTCCTGATGCGGCTGCGCCTGGGTTACCCCGACCCCAAAGCCGAGCGGGAACTGCTCGAAGGCGAGGACCGCCGCGCCCTGACCGACAAATTGGATACTCTGCTGAGCCAGGAGGACCTTGAGTCCCTGCAGGAATCCGTCGGACGTGTGACCACCAGCCCTGCCCTGCTCGATTATGTCCAGCGCCTGCTGGAGCAAAGCCGCCGTATGCCGGGGTTACTGTATGGCCTGTCACCCCGGGCAGGACTTGGCCTGGTACGTGCCGCCCGAGCCTGGGCGCTGATGGACGGCCGCCACCACGTGTTGCCCGATGACATCCAGGCGGTATTTCCCGCAATTGCAGAGCACCGACTGGAACAGGGAGAATCAGGTAAAAGCAAAGAAAGAGTCAGGCAACTTCTTGCTTCAGTGTCGGTCATTGAGTAGGCCGGTCGTTGCGTAGATAGCAACGCTCAATGAACGGAATTGGCCGAAATAAATGGCACATGGGTTCTTTCATGGTAGCCTTCGGCACTTTCCCTGACCGTTTCATTGGCAGCATTCAAAGTATTGTTTTCAGATTTTGACGAGAGACCCAGCATGAGCGAAACCAAACATTCCCGACTGATTATCCTCGGCTCCGGCCCCGCCGGTTACACCGCTGCCGTGTATGCCGCCCGCGCAAACCTCAAGCCAACCCTGATCACCGGCATCGAAGTGGGCGGACAGCTCACCACCACAACCGACGTCGACAACTGGCCTGGCGATAACGACGGGGTCCAGGGACCGGAACTGATGCAGCGGATGCTCAAGCACGCCGAGCGTTTCGAAACCAGCATCGTGTACGACACCATCAACGAAGCCGACCTGCGCAGCCGGCCTTTCCGCCTGAAAGGCGACGGCGGTGAATACACCTGCGACGCCCTGATCATATCCACCGGCGCTTCGGCCATGTACCTGGGCCTGGAGTCGGAAGAGAAATTCAAGGGCCAGGGCGTATCGGCCTGCGCCACCTGCGACGGATTTTTCTACAAGAAACAGAAAGTCGCAGTGATCGGCGGTGGCAACACCGCGGTGGAAGAAGCTCTCTACCTCTCCAACATCGCTGACGAAGTCACGCTGGTGCATCGTCGCGACAGCCTGCGCGCCGAGAAAATCCTGCAGGACAAGCTGTTCGAGAAAGCGCAGAACGGCAACGTCAACATCATCTGGGACCATACCCTCGACGAAGTGCTGGGCGACGGCACCGGCGTGACCGGCATGCGCATCAAGAGCATGAAGGACGGTTCCACTCAGGATCTTGATCTGGCCGGCGTCTTCATTGCCATCGGCCACAAACCCAACACCGACCTGTTCACCGGCCAGCTCGACATGGAGAACGGCTACATCAAAATCCGCTCCGGCCTCGAGGGCATGGCGACACAGAGCAGCATCCCGGGTGTTTTCGCCGCCGGCGACGTGGCCGACCACGTGTACCGCCAGGCCGTGACCTCCGCAGGATTCGGATGCATGGCGGCGCTGGATGCGGAGAAATTTCTGGATCAACAGGACTGAATCCCACTGAGGACAACCACTCAGGAGTTCGACGAGGGCTTCGGGTGCAAGCTGCTGAAACTGTGCGGAGCCATGGATGGCGGAGCCAAGCGTACACGGACGTATCCACAGCGTGTTTCAGCAGATTGTGCCCGAAGGCCGATCCCCCGGAATCCGGTTTGCACGTAACTTAAAGCAGCGGACCCGAATGACTTCACTACCCTGGATAGACCCCGACCATCTCTGGTTCCCCCCCGCCGAGGAAGCCCTCGACGAACCCGATGGCCTGCTGGCCCTCGGCGGAGACCTGTCCACCGAACGCCTGATCCTTGCCTATCGCAACGGCATCTTTCCCTGGTACAGCGACGACCAACCCATCCTGTGGTGGTCCCCTGACCCACGGTGCGTGTTATTCCCTGACGAAATCCACATCTCCCGCAGTCTGAGACGCACCCTGAACAGTGGCCGCTTCCGGGTGACCGCTGACCGGGACTTTGCCAGCGTTATCCGCCTGTGTGCCAGCACCCGCGATGAAGGCACCTGGATCACCGAGGACATGACCCGCAGCTACACCCGATTACACCAGCAGGGGGTCGCACACTCCATCGAGGTTTGGAACCCGGCGGGTGAACTGGTGGGCGGCATGTACGGACTGGCCATCGGCGAGTGCTTTTTCGGGGAATCCATGTTCTCGCTGGAAACCAACGCCTCCAAGATATTAATGGTTCACCTCGCGTGCCAGCTGGCTCTCTGGGGCTACCGGATCATGGATTGCCAGGTCGAAAGCAGTCACCTGCTGAAAATGGGGGCCAGAAGCATTCCCAGGAGCGAGTTTTTATCTATACTCAGAGCAGGTGTTGACCGCTCCCCGAGCCACGGTTCCTGGCAGATCCAGTGGCGTTGGCCCGGGGCCGGAGGTAAGCATGAGTAACCTCAAAACCCTGGTGTTCTTTGCGACACCACCACATGACTGCAGCTACCTGCCGGACCGGGAGGCCACGACCATGTTCGTGGACCCCAGGGCCAACATTGACAAAAAGCTCTACAGCCAGCTCACTGCCCTCGGTTTCCGCCGCAGCGGGTCCCACTATTACCGCCCCCACTGCGAAGCCTGCAATGCCTGCATTCCCGTTCGCCTGCGGGTGGACGATTTCCGCCCCGATCGCAGCCAGCGCCGGGTGCTTGAGCGGAATGCCGACCTCACCTGCGAACTGGTGCCCGCCTGCTTTACCGAGCGTTATTACCGACTTTATGCACACTACATCGAACACCGGCACGCCGACGGTGACATGTACCCGCCCTCGCGGGAACAGTTCAGATCCTTTCTGGTGGAAGGCGCTACCGACTCCTGGTTTGTCGAGATCCGTCTCAATGACGAGCTGATCGGCCTGGCTGCGGTGGACATGCTGGATGACGGACTGTCCGCCATTTACACCGTCTTTGATCCGGCCTTTGAGCATCGCAGCATCGGCACCTTTGCCATTCTCTGGCAGATCGAAACGGCGCGGGCGCGGGATTTACCGCATTTGTATCTGGGTTACTGGATCCGTGAGTGCCGGAAAATGAACTACAAGACCCGTTTCAAGCCGATCGAGGCCCTGCGGGAAGGCCACTGGCAGGTACTGAAACGCAACTGATTTTGCTAAATGACGACAAATCAGGCAGAATTGCGCAATTTAAAATCCAGGTAAGTTAATTCCAAACGAGGTTTCTACTGAATGGCGAAATCAGATGTCATTGAAATGGAAGGCGTAATTGTTGATACGCTTCCGAATACCATGTTCCGTGTCGAGCTGAGCAACGGTCACGTTGTGACAGCCCACATCTCGGGCAAGATGCGCAAGAACTACATCCGCATCCTGACCGGAGACAAGGTGAAAGTTGAGCTGACTCCCTACGACCTCAGCAAGGGCCGCATCGTTTACCGCGCCCGTTAATCACCAAGGTGACATCTGAAAGCCCCGGTTCCGGGGCTTTTTCATTTCTGTAGCGTCTATTCCCTGTCTTCAGCGCTGCACTCACCCGCACCGGGGTTGGTATAGCACCTGACTTTCCGCAATATGGTCATCATGTTGTCGTCGTAGACTCCAGCGGCCAGCATTCCGCTGTTTTCCGCGGACTGTTGCATGTCGATACGCACGCTGCGCAGCATTTCCTGATAACCGGCAATGGCCTGTGGTGAAATATCCACCCAGCGATCCGCCGGTATCGAGTTCTCATATTGACGAATCACCCGGATGGCTTCCGGATAGAGTCTTGAAACGGTCTTGCGTGACTGGCGCACAAAGCGGTCGTCGAACTCCCCGTTTCTGGCGACCAGTTGAATGGTCACCTGCCCCACCGGGTATTTGACGATGCCGCCCTGGTCACCCATGCCACGAAACATCTCCAGCACCTCATAGGCCGCCGCCGGCGCGTAACTGATGTCCGCCTCGCCGTTGTTGAACAGGCGTGCGAAGTTCGAGATCTTCGCGTCCACCGGGACCGCGCCCACATACTCCACCATGTGTCGGGCATCGTGGTGGCCCTCGAACACGGTGATGCGCTTGCCCTTGAGCGCATCCACATGGTCAATGTTGCGATCATTCACGAACAGATAGGCGGCGCCCATCGGCGCCACACCGACAATCTCATATCCGTCCTGAGCCAGATGCTCGTCCACCCGCGGGCTGGACAGAATGTGCATCAGCACCCTCAGATCCTCATAATAAGGCACTGCACCGATGGCACTGATGGAACCGGTGAAATCGTTGAAGTGGCGAACGCCCATATCGGTGAGGGCAACAATGTCGCAGAGCCCGGCGCGGAAATCGTCAACGGCCTGATCTTCATCGGTGTACGGTTTCATCGCCAGCTTGACGCCGGACTTGATCATCTTGCGCTGATATTCCTGCAGCGTTTTATAGACAAAGCCGCCTGCACCGGCCACATCAAAGACGCAGAACTGTTTTTCCACAGCAGCCACGGAGGGGGTCCAGACAGACAGGCTGATAACGCCTGCCAACAGTGCAGCACATACCTTCATTCGTCCTGATTCCTTGTCATTATTGTTTGGGGGGCACACGGCCGAAACCGGCATCGGCCCGGCTGTGACGCCCAAGTTGACAGAAATCGGAATGGAATGGATTGACGGCAATGTCGGCCTGGCAGCTGAAACGCGGCCAATTTGATGAAATGTGCACATAAAAAAACCGCGCTCCTCGGAGCGCGGTTTTCGAAAGCGGCGGAGCCGCGGGTATCAGACTGCCTCGGCGGGCTCGTCCTCATAGTCGAACACCAGCTCATCGTCACGCAGGTGGATATGCACGTCGCCTCCCTTCTCTGACAACCGGCCAAACAGAATCTGCTCGGCCAGCGGACGCTTGATCTTGTCCTGAATCAGGCGGGACATGGGTCGTGCACCCATGGTGACATCGTAACCTTTCTCTGCAAGCCACTGCTTCGCCGGTTCGTCCACGTGCAGAACCACATGTTTCTCATCCAGCTGCGCCTGCAACTCGGTCAGGAACTTGTCCACCACGTGAGTGATGGTGTCCTTCTGGAGGTCGGCGAACTGAATGATGCCGTCCAGGCGGTTACGGAACTCCGGCGTGAAGGTCTTGCTGATGATCTCCATGCCGTCCGAGCTGTGATCCTGCTCATTGAAGCCGATGGAGCGACGAGCCATGCTCTCGGCACCGGCGTTGGTGGTCATCACCAGGATAACGTGGCGGAAATCCGCCTTGCGACCGTTGTTATCGGTCAGCGTGCCGTGGTCCATCACCTGCAGCAGCAGGTTGAACACTTCCGGGTGTGCCTTCTCGATCTCGTCCAGCAGCAACACGCAATGGGGGTGCTTGTTCACCGATTCGGTGAGCAAACCGCCCTGATCGTAGCCCACATAGCCCGGAGGAGCACCAATCAGACGGGAGACGGTATGGCGCTCCATGTACTCGGACATGTCGAAGCGCACCAGCTCGATACCCAGCACCTTGGCCAGCTGTTTGGTGACTTCCGTCTTACCCACACCGGTCGGGCCGGCGAACAGGAATGCGCCTTCCGGCTTCTCGGGGGCCTTCAGGCCGGCCCGCGCCAGTTTGATGGCGGTGGACAGCGACTCGATGGCCGGATCCTGTCCGAACACCACCATCTTGAGATCCCGCTCCAGGTTACGGAGCAGATCCTTATCGCTGGTAGACACGTTCTTCGGCGGAATACGCGCGATGTTGGCGACCACGTCTTCAATATCAGGCACATCCACCGTTTTCTTGCGCTTGCCCTCTGGCATCAGGCGCTGACGGGCACCAGCTTCATCGATCACATCGATCGCCTTGTCCGGCAGATGTCGATCGGTGATGTAGCGATCCGCCAGTTCAGCAGCCACCCGCAGCGCTTTGTCGGTGTATTTGAGGTCGTGATGCTTTTCGAAGTTCGGCTTCAGACCTTTGAGGATCTGGTAGGTATCCTCAACGCTCGGCTCATTGACATCGATCTTCTGGAAGCGACGCGCCAGCGCGCTGTCTTTCTCGAAGATGCCCCGGAACTCCTGGAACGTGGTGGAACCGATGCAGCGGATCTCACCAGAGCCCAGCATCGGCTTGAGCAGATTTGACGCATCCATGACGCCGCCCGACGCCGAACCCGCGCCTATGATGGTGTGGATTTCGTCGATGAACAGAATGGCGTGCTTTTCTTTCTTGAGTTCCGCCAGCAGACCTTTCAGGCGCTTCTCGAAATCACCCCGGTACTTGGTGCCGGCCAGCAGCGCGCCAAGATCGAGGGAGTAAACCACGGCATCAGAAATAATATCCGGCACTTGCCCGTCTACGATGCGCTTGGCGAGCCCCTCGGCAATGGCGGTCTTGCCGACACCGGCCTCACCCACCAGCAGCGGATTGTTCTTGCGGCGGCGCACCAGAATCTGCACCACGCGCTCCACTTCGTGTTCGCGGCCGATCAGCGGGTCGATGCGTCCCTGGCGCGCCTGCTCGTTCAGGTTGGTCGCGTAGCTCTCCAGCGGCCGCGATGAACCACCCTCCTCGGCCGCTTCCTCGTGGGAGGCCTGGTCGTGGCCGTCCTGATCCTCGGCTCCCTGAACACGGGAAATGCCGTGGGAGACAAAATTCACCACGTCGATGCGGGCAATGCTCTGCTTTTTGAGCACATACACCGCCTGGCTTTCCTGTTCACTGAAGATGGCCACCAGCACATTGGCTCCGGTCACCTCTTTCTTGCCGGACGACTGCACATGAAACACCGCCCGCTGCAATACCCTCTGGAAACCGAGGGTTGGCTGGGTTTCGCGCTCGCTGTCGCTGCTCGGAATCAATGGGGTTGTGGAATCGACAAATTCGACGAGTTCATCCTGAAGCTGTTTCAGGTCTGCCCCGCAGGCTTTGAGAACGCCCACCGCCGATTCGTTATCCAGCAGGGCCAGCAAAAGATGCTCCACCGTCATGAACTCATGGCGCTTGTCGCGGGCATTTTTGAAGGCCGTATTCAGCGTAATTTCAAGATCTTTGCTCAGCATGGGCCACCCCTGGGTCTATCAGTCCGCACGTTCAATCTCGCAAAGGAGCGGATGCTCGCATTCCGAAGAATACTGGTTCACCTGTGCCGCCTTTGTCTCCGCGATGTCACGGGTATATACCCCACATACGGCTTTTCCTTGCGTATGGACGAGCAGCATCACCTGCGTCGCCTTTTCTTCGTTCATACCGAAGAACTTCATTAACACATCCACCACAAAATCCATGGGGGTGTAATCATCGTTCAGAAGCATCACCCGAAAGCGCGCGGGGCGTTTGAGAGCGGGCTTCTCGGGGGCAACGCTCAGGTCATCCTGGTGTCCCGGATGGCCTGGCTGTTGTTCGTCGTCCCCCTGATTCAATACTAGTAGAGAATTCTGGATAGTCCTCATGATTCTTTACCGGAAATCGGTGCCCTTGCTTGTAAGATGGTTGTGAGTCGTCCGGTTTTCAAGCCAACAGGCTGAACGGACGTGCGCTAATTATTAATACGCGCATGATAACGCTTCAGCCCCCCCTTCAACCATACATTCCCACAATGACCGCTATTGACTCCCGGTCAATATTGGTCAACAGTACATGAGCAATGTAAAATAATGTAAATCGGCGTCATGTTATGTATCCGAAAGGCATCCGTATCAGGTAACCCGGTGTCACCCGTGCAAGGCATAACGCACGGAAATAATGCTAATAACAGTGATTGACAGTGAAAGAACAGGGGAGTTCATCATGCCAAAGGGCAAAGTAAAGTGGTTCAACAATGCCAAGGGTTACGGTTTCATTATCGAGGAGGGTTGCAGTGACGATCTGTTTGCTCACTTCTCTTCGGTTCAAATGGAAGGCTACAAAACCCTCAAGGCCGGTCAAACTGTAACCTTTGACAAGAAGCCCAGTGACAAGGGCGTTCATGCTGTGAATATTGTGCCGGATGAGCAGGTGCAAAAGAGTCCGCAACCTCGCGCGGAGGAATCCCCGGAAAAGAAGTCCGAAGCGGCTGCTGAGAGCAACCGCGACGATAACGACTTCCGGAGTGAACCGCGGGTCGTCAACGCCTGAATCGCGAACGACACACTAGATCGCTGGCCTGACCGAAGCAAAGGGTCGCCATGGCCGGGCAACCGGCCACGGTGCTGCCCTGCGGTCACAACAGTCGCACGGGCCTGATGGCGAGGGGCCCAGGCTGACGCACGTGCCGGCAAACCGATTTCTGCTTTTCCTTACCGATCGCTTCCGCTACGCTCACGCCATGGCATCCCTCATACTTTTCAACAAACCCTTTCAGGTGATGAGTCAGTTCACCGACAGTGCGCCCGATGGGCAGGCCAGAGCCACGCTCGCAGACTGGATCAAGGTTCCCGATGTCTACCCGGCCGGCCGCCTTGACTACGACTCAGAGGGCCTGCTTCTGCTTACCGATGACGGCCAGGTGCAGAACCGGATCGCCTCACCCCGGCAGAAAATGCCAAAAACCTACTGGGTCCAGGTTGAAGGTCAATTAACCGACGAGGCCCTGGCGCGCTTACGCACCGGCGTGGTGCTGAAAGATGGCAAAACAAAGCCGGCCAGGGCTGAAGCAATGCCCGAGCCTGACATCTGGCAACGGCAACCCCCCATTCGCCACCGGCCATCCGTCCCCACCTCCTGGCTCGAACTTACCATTACCGAAGGCAAGAACCGGCAAGTGCGACGGATGACGGCCGCCGTGGGCTTTCCGACCCTGAGGCTGATACGTTATCGCGTAGGCGACTGGAGTCTGGACAACCTGGCACCCGGAGAATTCCGCACGCTGACGATTCACCCGCCGGCGTCACCGGCAGGTGTTCGTGGGCGAGGTAAAGCGCGCAAGAACATTACCAGTAAGAGACGGAGGCACGCCAAATCATGACCTGGACACCCCACGCCACCGTTGCCGTCATCGTAGAGGACGATGATGGCCGGTTCCTGCTGGTCGAGGAAATCAGCAGTGGGCTGGTTGTTTTCAACCAGCCGGCCGGACATATCGAGGAAGACGAAGCGATTCTGGATGCGGTGCGCCGCGAGACTCTCGAAGAGACCGGCTGGCAGGTAGAGCCCACCCACTTTCTGGGCCTGTATACCTACAAGGCACCGTCAAACGGCGTAACCTACTACCGCTTCTGCTTTTCCGCCAGAGCCGTGAAAAAAGTTTCGGAGCGACTGGATGACGGCATCATTGCCGCCCACTGGCTCACCCTTGACGAGGTGGGCAGGCTCGGCAAGAAGCTTCGTAGCCCACTGGTGCGGAAGTGCATAGAAGATTACCGAAACGGGCGCCGATTCCCACTCGATGTGGTCGTGGACGCTGAGACGTAACGGGCCAACAATGGTAAACTGCGGCGCTCTTTATAGTGGGCAGCACGGTTAGCTATGACACACGTTCCTGAAAACACCCGCGTGATCGTTGGCATGTCCGGCGGCGTCGACTCATCGGTGGCAGCCTGGCTCCTGAAGGACCAGGGCTATCAGGTGGAAGGCCTGTTCATGAAGAACTGGGACGAGGACGACGGCACCGAATACTGCACTGCGATGACCGATCTTGCCGACGCGCAGGCGGTAGCGGAAACCATCGGCATCCCCCTCCACACGGCCAGCTTTGCGGCCGAGTACTGGGATCGGGTTTTCGAGCACTTCCTGTCGGAATACCGTGCCGGGCGCACCCCCAACCCGGACATCCTCTGTAACAAGGAGGTAAAGTTCCGGGCGTTTCTCGATTACGCGGTCACGCTGGGCGCCGATTTCATCGCCACCGGCCACTACACCCGCCAGCGCCCGATCAACGATGGCTCCGGCAGGGCCCTGCTGCTGAAGGGACTCGATCCCAACAAGGATCAGAGCTACTTCCTGCACGCAGTCTCCGGCGACCGCATTGCCCGCACCCTGTTCCCCGTGGGTGAACTGGAAAAGCCGGAAGTGAGGCGCATTGCCGAAGCACAGGGCTTCGTGACCCACGACAAGAAAGATTCCACCGGTATCTGCTTTATCGGCGAGCGCAAATTCACTGATTTCCTGAAACAGTACCTGCCTGCCCAACCCGGCAACATTGAAACACCGGACGGCCAGATCATCGGGCGTCATCAGGGGCTGATGTACCACACCATCGGACAACGCCAGGGCCTCGGCATTGGCGGCCTGAGCGACTTCGGTGACGAACCCTGGTACGTGGCAGAGAAAGATCTGACCCGCAATGTATTGATCGCGGTTCAGGGCAAGCAACATCCGCTACTGTATTCCCGCGGCCTGATCAGCGGTGAGATTGACTGGGTAGCGGGAGAAGCCCCGGCCACCACCTTCCGCTGCAAGGCCAAAACCCGCTACCGCCAGCCCGATCAGGACTGCGTGGTCACCCTCGGCGACGGCGGTGTCACGGTGGTGTTCGATGACGCCCAGCGGGCGGTCACTCCCGGTCAGTCGGTCGTGTTCTATCAGGAAGACGTCTGCCTCGGCGGCGGCGTCATTGAGCACACCTGGCGTGATGGCGAAGCGCGACCCGAACGGGCCGTGGCCGGCGGAGAAACTGCATGAGCCGATCCCTCTACGATCAGACACTGGCGCTGGCCGGCGTGTTCCAGGCCGCTGCTCAGGTCCAGCAGGTCGCCCACACCGGCCAGTGCGCCGATTCCAGCTTCGAAACGTCCATGCGATCACTGTTTGCAACGAATCCGGACACCACGCTGGATGTTTACGGAGGCGAACTCAAGGATCTGCGTGAGGGCCTTAACACGCTGGCGAACGTCATGAGCCAGCAAAGCAAGCAACAGGACATCGAGGTACTGCGCTACGCCCTCAACCTGATTCACTTAGAGTCCAAGCTCAACCGCGACAAAGACATGATGGCGGTCATCGGTAGCCGCATTGATCAGGCACGCCACACCGCCAGTCATTTCGGTTACCTCCACGGCAATCTGATCGCCAATCTGGCGTCCGTGTACGCCGACACCATCAGCACCTTCCGCATGCGCATTCAGGTGACCGGTGACCCCGCCACGCTGCAACGGGAAGAGAACGCCGCCAGGGTGCGGGCTCTGCTGTTGGCGGGTATCCGTTCCGCGGTACTGTGGCGCCAGAGCGGTGGACGTCGCTGGCAGCTGATTTTTTCCCGGCGCAAGGTCATTGCCACCGCAAGGGAGCTGGCCGAGAAAGCCAACCGGGCGGTTTACGACTGATTCGCGCACAGCGCTGGTGTATCATAGGCGCCAATCCTTTTTTGACCCATTCCCAGATGATTTGAGAGGTTTTCGATGGAACTCACCGCCCTGACCGCCATTTCCCCGGTCGACGGACGCTATGGCAGTAAAGTGAGCGTTTTCCGTGACATTTTCAGTGAATATGGCCTTATCCGGAACCGGGTGACCGTCGAGATCCGCTGGCTGCAGAAGCTGGCCGCACACCCCGAAATCATCGAAGTACCTGCGTTTTCCCCGGAAGCGACCGCGTTTCTCGATCGCATGGTCAGCGACTTCAGCCTCGCCGATGCGAAACGCATCAAGGACATCGAGCGCACCACCAATCACGACGTCAAAGCGGTGGAGTATTTCATCAAGGAAAAAATCGCGGACGTGGCGGAACTGCATGCGGTGACGGAATTCGTCCACTTTGCCTGCACCTCCGAGGACATCAACAACCTGTCCCACGCACTGATGCTGCGGGAGGGTCTGGACCACGGCCTGCTGCCGAGCATGGACCGGGTCGTGGACAAACTGGCACAGCTGGCGCATGACCACGCCGAGCAGCCGATGCTGTCGCGCACCCACGGCCAGACCGCCTCACCGTCCACCGTGGGCAAAGAGCTCGCCAACGTTGTTCACCGGTTGCGGCGCCAGCTCAAGCAGATTCGTGCCACTGAACTGCTGGGTAAAATCAACGGGGCGGTCGGCAACTACAACGCACACCTGTCGGCCTACCCGACCATCAACTGGGCGCAGAACGCCAAAGACTTCATTGAGAGCCTGGGGCTGGACTGGAACCCCTACACCACCCAGATCGAGCCCCACGATTACATCGCTGAGCTGTATGACGCCATCGCCCGCTTCAACACCATCCTGATCGATCTGGACCGGGACGTCTGGGGCTACATCTCGCTGGGTTATTTCAAGCAGAAAACGGTGGAAGGCGAAGTGGGTTCCTCCACCATGCCCCACAAAGTGAACCCGATCGATTTCGAGAATTCCGAGGGCAACCTGGGCATCGCCAATGCGCTGTTCAGCCACCTGTCGGCCAAGCTCCCTATCTCCCGCTGGCAGCGTGACCTGACCGACTCCACCGTGCTGCGCAACCTGGGCGTGGGTTTCGCCCACAGCCTCATTGCCTATGAAGCGACCCTGAAAGGCCTCGGCAAACTGGAAATCAATCCGGCACGGCTGAACGACGACCTCGACCACGCCTGGGAGGTTCTGGCAGAACCGATCCAGACCGTTATGCGTCGGTACAACATCGAGAAGCCCTACGAAAAACTCAAGGCGTTGACCCGCGGCAAGGCGATGACACCGGAAGTGATCCAGAATTTCGTGGAGTCTCTGGACATCCCCGAAGCCGCCAAAGCCGAACTGATGGCACTGACCCCCGGCTCCTACATCGGCAACGCCGTCGATCAGGCGCAAAACATCTGATAACGGGAAACGCGTTATGGACATGCTCGGCGGAATCTCAGCAGCAGAATTCCTGAAACAGTACTGGCAGAAAAAACCGCTGGTCATCCGCCGGGCGTTTCCGGATTTTCAATGCCCGGTGTCTGCCGAAGAGCTGGCGGGGCTCGCCTGCGAGGAAGGTGTGGAATCACGCCTGGTGATCGAGAACGACGATGGCAAGCCCTGGCAGCTTCACAACGGTCCGTTCAGCCCGGAGCGCTTCAGCAGCCTACCGCAGCACGACTGGACGTTGCTGGTCCAGGGACTCGATCACTGGGTCCCTGACATCGCGGACCTGCTGGAGCACTTCCGTTTCGTGCCCAACTGGCGCCTGGACGACATCATGGCCAGCTACGCCCCCAAAGGCGGCAGTGTCGGTCCTCATTTCGACCAGTATGACGTCTTTCTGTTGCAGGCTCAGGGACACCGTCGCTGGACCTTTGGTGGCCATTGTGATCACACCTCCCCCCGGGTAGACGGCACGCCCCTGCGCATTCTCAGCAGCTGGACCGGCGAGGAGACGGTGACCCTGGCCCCCGGCGACATGCTCTATCTGCCCCCCGGCATCGGCCATCACGGCGTGGCAGAAGACGATTGCATCACACTCTCGGTGGGCTTTCGCGCCCCCACGGTCGACGATATTCTCACTGGCTTCACCGACTTCCTCTGTGCTCAGTCCGATGCGGCCGACCATCTGACCGATCCGGACCTCCAGGTGCAGGACAACCCCGGAACCATTGCGCCGGAGGTGATCGACCGCGTGGCCGACGTTATCCACCACAAGCTCAACGACCGGCGCCAACTCTCCCTGTGGTTCGGGCAATACACCACGGCGCCCAAGAGCATGGATATTGTGGTGCCTCCGGACGAACCCATCGCGCCGGAGGTTCTGCGCGAGCAGCTCCATGACGGTGCCCAGCTGCGCTGGAACGAGGGCTCACGGTTTGCCTACCACGACCTTGGTGAGGAAATCGCCCTGTTTGTGGACGGTGAGCAGTACCTGCTGAAAGGCGATGCCAGGCCGCTCGCGCCGCTGCTCTGCGCCGGCGCCCGCATCGACATGAGCAAACTGGCCACGCTGGTTGAGGATGCCGCCATCGGTGACCTGCTCAGCCATCTCTACAACCAGGGGTCTGTGTATTTCGAATGACACCGATACGTATACGCAAATACAGCTGGCAACTGGCGCCGGGGCACATTCGCGATATACGGCAGCGAGTATTCGTTGACGAACAGCGAGTGCCGCCGCACCTGGAATGGGACGCCACCGACGAAATCGCGGACCACTACCTGGCGGTAACCACAGACAATGAGCCGGTCGCGGTGGCGCGTCTGTTCTCCACGCTGGACGAGACCGCGCACATCGGCCGCATGGCCGTACTGCCCCCATGGCGGGGTCAAGGCGTTGGAGACGCTCTGCTTCGCCAACTGATCCGGGACGCCGGGGAGCAGTTCAGTGAACTGCGGCTCTCCGCCCAGCAACACGCTGTCGCCTTTTATCAGCGCGCCGGTTTTCATGTCTGTTCGGACCTGTATGACGACGCCGGCATCCCCCACGTGGATATGCGCTGCCTGGCACCGGGGCTGATCGCCTCCGAGTCCGGGGCGCGTACCTGCCCGCTGTTGCTGGGAGAGGACCGGCCCTCCTGGCTGTTTTCCGCGGAACACCATATGGTCACCCTGCTCGACTCTCTGGCCGGCCAGGCATGCCAGCGACTCTGGCTGTATGACCGGCTGCTGGATCACGACATCTACGATCGCCACCAGTTCCGGGAACTGCTGTCAGCACTGGCCCGTCGCCACCGACTGAGTGAAATCCGCCTGCTGATCCATGACGACAAGCCGCTGATCAAACGCCGTCATCAGATTGTAGAGTTGATGAGACGACTGCCGAGCCGGATCGAGCTGCGTCTGGTGAATCCCGACTATCCGGTCACCGACCAGCCCTTCATGCTTGTGGACCGCGAGGGCGTGCTGTATCGCCATGACTTCTACAAACCGGAGGGCTATGCCAGTTTCGCCAACGGTGGCCGGGTCAAGCTGCTCGGAGAAACCTTTGTGCGCATGTGGGAGGCCGGGCGCCGCTCGCTGGAACTCAGGGATCTACCGCTCTGAGCGGTGCGGCCCCGGGATATCGGCAGACTCGAACTGCGCGCCGAACGGTGCAAATTCCGCATCGACTTCTTCCGCCACTTCGGCAATCAGTTTTCGCAGCCATTGGTGGTCGGCGTTGTGTTGTAGCAACGGGCTCCAGGCCATCTTGAGCTCAAACGGCGGGATATCGAAAGGCGGCACTTTCACCACCAGATTGGCGTTATCTTTCTGAAGCCACGCCGCCCGGGATGGCAGCGTGGCAATCAGGTCGTGCTGTTCGGCAAGCAGCATCGCCACCTGATAGTGCCGGGTAAACACAGAAATCTGACGCTTCCGCCCGATCAGCGATAAGGCTTCATCGACCCACCCCAACCGCTGCACGTCTTTCGGATTGACCCCGACGCCAACACCAAAACCGGTCTTGCTCACCCAGATATGGCTGGCATCCAGGTAGGTATCCAGCGTAAACGGCTCCCTGAGAACCGGATTGCGGGCATTCATCAGGCAGGCGAAGTACTCGGTCCACAGGGTTTTCTGATGAAACGACTGGGGAATCTTGTCGAAGCGGTTGATCGCCATATCCAGACGCCCCTGCTCTACGTCCAGAAAGCTGACGTCACTGGGGGTCAGAACATCAAGGGTGACGTGGGGCGCTTCCTGACGGATCCGCCGGAGCACCCGGGGCATCAGGCAAGATTCAGCGTAGTCACTGGCCATGATCCGGAACACCCGCTGGCTTTCCATCGCCGAAAACGGCGTTTTCTCCTGCACTGCCTGCTCGATATCCGCCAGTATGCCCCGCACCAGCGGCTGTAACTCCCGCGCGCGCTCGGTGGCCGACATACCCTCGCTGGTGCGCACCAGCAGCGGGTCGCCGAACAGATCCCTCAGCCGCCGCAGGCCATTGCTCATGGCCGGCTGGGTGATGCCCAGATGATTGGCTGCCTTGGTGACATTGCGCTCCCGGAGCAGCACGTCCAGGTATACCAGAAGATTGAGATCCACCCGGGAGATATCCATTACACCGCTCCAGAACACGCCATTTCACCGGGGCCAAGCCTCGGCATTCACTGCAATAATGTACAGGATCGCGCCAATTCACGAAATCAATAAAACGCGTGAATCTTTCACATTTGAAAACGGATTCATTCCGGATTTTCTGCTAATCTTTCGGTTACTTGCGGAGAAACCGGAATTCGTGAGACCGGATACGCCGTTACCCGAACTGATGCGGAGTCGTTACCAATCCTATGGATACCACTACGATCGTCCTGATACTCGCTGCCCTTGTCGCTGCTTCGATTATTATCATTGTGGCGATCCAGATGCGGGAACGGTCGAAAATTGAACGGGCCCGGCGAACCGCTTCCCAGGAAGACCAGTACAATCGCGCCAACCGCCTGCTCAACGAGATCCCCGGCCAGTACCTCACTCCGGACCTGAAGCTGCTGCTGATCAAGCGCATGGAGGAGGCCTGTAACGAGTTGCTGGCGCTTAAATCCGCGCTGCCGGTCAACGACTGGCTTGGCGCCGCCCAGCAACTCCGGAAGCAGGTCCTGGAGAATAACGACAGTCGCTCACCGGTGAAAATCGACTCCCCGGAGAAATCTAACTACGTCAAAGAGTTGCTGCAAAGTCTTTTTAAAATGATTGAAGGCCTGCATAAGGCCGGAAAAATCGACAACGCCACCGCCAAGAAGAACCTGAAGTACGTACTGTTTCTGGTGCATAAAACCCACGCTGACCTCCACGTCTTTCAGGCCCGCGACTACGTGCGGCAGAACCAGATTCGCAAAGCGATTCATGCCTATCACCTGGCCAGCACCGAAATGGGAAAATCCCGGGATAACCCGCTTGCCATGAAGGCCGTCAAGAGCTTCCGCACCCGGATCAAGGAGCTGGAGGCCCTGAGCACCGACGATCAGAAAGCCGCTGAAGGTCACGAGGGCCAATCCAAACTCGACCGGGATTGGGATACCTTTCTCCATGACGACGAGTGGAAGAAAAAAGCCGATTACGATGATTGACCGGATTCTGACCGCTCGCGACTGAACCGCCTCCAGACAGGGATTGTGCATACTGGTGACCAGGCTATTCCGTAAACGCCTCTCTTTTCGCCTCACCCGCGACACCGTGTTGCTGGCCATGGCGCTGGGACTGATTCTGAACATTGTGCAGGTTACCCTGGACTTCTTCAGTGCCCGCGAATCCATGGAAGAAGAGATCCGTGCGCTGATCGAGATCAGTCACAGCCCGGCCTCACAGATTGCCTACAACATCGATGTCCGTTTGGCTGAAGAGCTCCTTGATGGCCTGTTGCGCCACCCTGCAACCATTGATGCCCGCATCATTGATAACGATGGCCACACCATGGCAGCGGCCAGCCAGAGCAGCCCGGTGTCGCCCTACCGCTGGATCAGCGATGCCCTGTTCGGCGCAAACCGGACTTTCAGCGATGAGCTGCGGGTGCGCCAGCTTGCGGACCTGCCCCTGGGCACACTGACGGTAACCATCGACACCTTCCACTATGGCCTGATCTTTATGCAGCGGGCCGGGTACACCCTGCTCAGTGGTTTCTTCAAGAGCCTGATACTGTCAGCCGCACTGCTGGCCATTTTTTATCTCGTGCTCACCCGCCCGATGATGAACGTCATCAACGCGTTGAGCCGGGTGCAGGCGGAAACGCCCGAGAAGGTCCGCCTGCCTATTCCGCTTAACCATCAGGAAGACGAGATCGGTGCGATGGTCGGGATCATCAACCAGCATCTGCAAACCATCGACTCCAGCCTTGCCCAACTGAGGCGCGCCGAAAGCGCGATGAAAAACTACTCGGCCCAACTGGAGCGGGAGGTGGATGACCGCACCCGTGAAATCTCCGAGAAGAACTCAGCCCTGCAGCGGGGCAACCGGGCACTGGTGAAGGCCAAGGAGGATGCGGTGCGGCGGGCGCGCTCACGGGCCAATTTCCTGGCCAGTATGAGCCACGAAATCCGCACGCCGCTGAACGGTGTACTGGGTATGCTGGGGCTTGCGCTGGAGGGGGATCTTGATCCGGAACAGCGCAACCGCCTCGAGATCGCGCTGACCGCCGGGCAGAGCCTGTTGGGGCTGCTGAACGACATCCTCGATATTTCCAAGGTCGAGGCGGGCAAGCTGAGCCTGGAAAACATCCCGTTCAGCGTCCGCGACCTGATTGAGGAGTGTGCTGTTCTCCACGCCCAGCAGGCCCGCAGAAAACACATTGAGCTTCTGGCAGACATCGACGGTGACCTGCCAGAGATGTTTCTCGGTGACCCCACGAGAACCCGCCAGATCCTCAACAACCTGCTCAGCAATGCCATCAAGTTTACCGAATATGGCAGCGTGAAAGTTCGCGCTTCGCGGGTTGGCGGTAACGTCAAGATTGACGTGATCGACACCGGTATCGGAATGTCCAAGGAAGGCCTGCACCGGATATTCTCGCCGTTCTCCCAGGCAGACACCGACACCACTCGTCTCTATGGCGGAACCGGCCTCGGTCTGACGCTCTGCCGACAACTGGTCGAACGCATGCACGGGCAGATTCTGGTGGATTCAGAAGTGGGGCGCGGCACCCATTTCACCGTGACGCTGCCACTGCCGGTCTACGAAACCGCGCTCACCGAACCGGAGCCCACGGACAAACGCGAAGACAATGGGGCAGCGGGTGCAGCCGCTCTCACCATGCTGCTGGTGGAAGACAATCAGGTCAATCAGCTGGTGGCCAGCAGCCTTTTGCGCAAACTCGGGCATACCGTTGACCTGGCGGAGAACGGCAAGCGGGCTTTGCAGGCGCTGGAGAACAAGACCTACGACATGGTGCTGATGGATTGTCAGATGCCGGTCATGGACGGCTATGAAGCGACCCGGCAGATCCGGGAGAACCCCGCCTGGAAAACCTTGCCGGTGATCGCAGTGACCGCCAATGTCATGCAGGGGGACCGGGAGAATTGTTTGGCTTCCGGCATGAACGACTACATTACCAAGCCTTACAACCGCAACGATCTGAAAGCGGTTATCGAACGTTGGGCGCCTGACGCTCCAGCTCGGCAAGAACCGACCTGAGCTCGTCCCGCAGCGCCATCAACCGCTCCGGGGCAACGCCGGTGGCGCATAACAGACGTTCTGGCACGGAACGGGCCTGCTCACGCAGGTCGTAGCCCGCCTGCGTCACGGCCACCGTCACCACCCGCTCATCGTCTGCGCTGCGGGCGCGATTGACCAGACCCTGCAGCTCCAGGCGCTTCAACAGTGGCGTCAGGGTGCCGGAATCCAGCCGCAGACGCTCACCCACCTCTGACACCTTCAAGCGGTGATCGTCTGCCGCAGCCTCCCACAACACCAGCATCACCAGGTATTGCGGATAGGTCAGGCCCAGCTCGACCAGCAATGGCCGATAACGCGCGACCACCGCGCGGTTGGCGGTGTACAGGGCAAAGCAGACCTGGCTGTCCAGGGCCAGGCCATCCTCCGGTGCGGTCATGAATTACAGCAGCTTTTCGATGTCGGCACGGATCGCTTCGGGCTTACTGGTTGGCGGATAACGGCGAACCACCTGCCCGTCGCTGTTCACCAGAAACTTGGTGAAGTTCCACTTGACCTTCTCCGAGCCCATCAGCCCTTTGGCTTGCTGTTTCAGAAAGCGGTAGAGCGGGTGCGCCCCGGGGCCGTTGACCTCGATCTTGGCAAACATCGGAAAATCCACGCCATAGTTCAGGCTGCAGAACTGGCTGATGGCGCCATTGTCTGCAGGGTCCTGATTGAGAAACTGGTTGCAGGGAAACCCCAGCACCTCAAGACCGCGCTCGCCAAGATCCTTGTGCAGCGCCTGAAGACCCTCGAACTGGGGGGTGAACCCGCACTTGCTGGCGGTATTCACGATCAGCAGCACCTTGCCCCGATACTCCGCCATGTCGTGGTCGTTACCCTTGATATCCTGAACGCTAAAATCGTAAATACTTTCGCTCACACGCCCTCTCCCTTAATTGCCATCAATTGAATTGTGCACAATACATTATCCACAGAACAAAGTCGTCTTTCGCCATAATTCATCACAATTGCCCTGTTGCCCGGTGGTCATGCTCCGCTAGAATACGGGATTGATGTTATTATAATTTTTTCTGATATCGGGTTAAGGAAACCACAGTCCTATGCAGAACTTCCACAAGTCCGCCAAGCTGGATAACGTGTGTTACGAAATACGTGGCGTGGTTCTGCGTGAGGCCCGTCGGCTCGAGGAAGAAGGACATCGGGTACTGAAGCTGAACATTGGCAATCCGGCCGCGTTCGAGCTGGATGTACCCGAGGAAATTCAACAGGATGTGATCTACAACATGCCTCTGGCCCAGGGCTACGTGGAATCCAAGGGGCTGTTCTCTGCCCGCAAGGCGGTCATGCACTACTGCCAGCAGCGGGGCATCGACAAGGTCGATATCGATGACATTTTCCTGGGCAACGGCGTCAGTGAGCTGATCGTCATGTCCATGCAGGCGATGCTAAACACCGGCGACGAGGTACTGATTCCGGCCCCGGATTACCCGCTGTGGACGGCGGCCGTGACCCTCTCCAGTGGCAAGCCGGTGCACTATCACTGTGACGAAGCCCAGGACTGGTTCCCGGACATTGACGATATTCGCAAAAAGATCACCAAGCGTACCCGCGCGATCGTACTGATCAACCCTAACAACCCGACCGGAGCGGTGTACTCGACGGAGCTGCTGGAGCAGGTTATCGAGCTGGCGCGCCAGCACAACCTGATCATTCTGTCTGACGAGATCTACGACAAGATTCTGTACGACGGCACCAAACACGTATCCACGGCCTCATTGGCCGACGACGTGCTGTTCTTCACCTACAACGGTCTTTCCAAGAATTACCGGGCCGCAGGCTACCGCTCCGGCTGGATGATCATCAGTGGCGCCAAGCACCGCGCACGGGACCTGATCGAAGGTATCGAGATGCTGTCGAATATGCGGCTGTGCGCCAATGTGCCAGCCCAGCTGGCCATCCAGACCGCACTCGGCGGCTACCAGTCTATCGATGACCTGGTGGCCCCCGGTGGCCGCTTGTTCGAGCAACGGGAAACCGCATGGCGGTTGCTGAACGACATTCCCGGGGTGAGTTGCGTCAAGCCCAAGGGGGCGCTTTACCTGTTTCCGAAACTGGACCCCAAGAAGTTCCCGATCGTCAACGACGAGAAGCTGGTGCTGGATCTGCTGTTACAGGAGCGCATCCTTCTGGTTCAGGGGTCGGCTTTCAATATCAATGACAAGCAGCATCTGAGGGTGGTCTTCCTGCCCCGGGTGGATACCCTGGAGGACTCCATGACGCGGCTTGCCCACTTCCTTTCGAATTACCAGCAGTAAGCGGTGGGGTAAATGGCTGATATCCACGTTGAGGAATTCTACAAAGACGCCGCCATTGCACTGGTTCAGCTCTACAATGCGTTTCCCAGGCGCATCAACCTGTTTGTTGAAGACATCGCAGGGCCGGACGAGCCCGATGAGTTCGGCCTGCACAGCAAGCGCCATATGGCGTGTTTCGGCGCCCTGCTCTGGCTCGAGGAAGAAGGGCTGTTGCGCTATGTCGACACCATCCGCCAGGAAGCTCTGGATCAGGCCGTGCTGACCCGCGACGCCTTTGTACGTCTGAGCATGCCGGCCCGCCCGGGATTACTGGCCCTGCTGGAATCCCTTGCGCCACAGGATCAGACCGCATTGCCGCCATCCGTCAGGCAGGAGCTGTCGACCCACGTGCACCTCATCCGCAGCGCCCTGCGCAGTGGCCGCTCCGCGACCATCACCCAGGTGATGCAGGGTACCTTTTTCGGCACCGAAGCGGCCGCAATGCCCTGCAACCGCCACGATCATTAAATCCGCGTAAACCGCTTGAACCGATCGCCACAAGCCGCATATAACGTCGGTGTAACATGTCGCTATTGTGGAACATGACTCACTTAAGGAACCGATAATGCGTATCTTGCTGTTTCTCGCCACCAACCTGGCGGTGATTATTGTAGCCAGCATGACCCTGCGCCTTCTGGGCGTGGACAGCTACCTGGCCCAGAATGGTATCCAGTACGGTTCACTGCTGGCGTTTGCAGCCGTGTTCGGCTTTGCCGGCGCGATCATATCACTGCTGATCTCCAAACCCATGGCCAAATGGAGCACCAAAGCACGGGTTATCGAGTCACCACGCACGCCGGCCGAACGCTGGCTGGTGGATACCGTCGCTGACCTTGCCAGGAATGCCGGCATCGGTATGCCGGAAGTGGCGATCTTCCCCGCCTCTCAGTCCAACGCCTTTGCCACCGGCTGGAACAAGAACGATTCCCTGGTGGCGGTCAGCGAAGGCCTGTTGCATCGATTCAACAAAGACGAGATCCGCGCAGTGCTGGGTCATGAAATCGGCCATGTGGCCAACGGCGACATGGTGACCCTGGCACTGATTCAGGGCGTGGTGAACACCTTCGTGATCTTTGCATCCCGGGTGATCGGCTCGTTCGTGGATAGGGTCGTGTTCAAGAATGAGAGTGGCCACGGTATCGGCTTCTTCGTGGTCAGCATTGCGGCGGAAATCGTGCTGGGCATTCTGGCCAGCACCATCGTGTTCTGGTTCTCCCGCCGTCGCGAGTTCCGCGCCGACATCGCCGGTGCCCAACTGGCCGGGCGCGGCGCCATGATCAACGCACTGGCGAGACTGAAACAGGAGAGCGAGGTACCGGATCAGATGCCGGACAGCCTGCAGGCGTTTGGCATCAACCGCGGTGCCCGGGCCGGCCTGAGTGCGCTGTTCATGACCCACCCGCCGCTGGAAGCGCGCATCGAAGCCTTGAAGCAGGCCAGCCTCTGATCAGATTTTCAGCTTGAAACCCAGGGCACGAAACGTGTCCTGGAGCGATTTGCTGGTGCCTTTGAGCTGGATTTTGACGCTCGAGAACTCCCGCCGCACCGGATAGTTCTTGCGCAGGCGATCAAACGCCGTGCCCCGCTCTTCCGCCGGCAGGTCCATGGTCAGGCGCAGACGGGCATCGTCCCGGCGAGGGTCGTAACAGGAACGCATGGCAATATTCCCGGCGTCCATCTCCTCTGCCGCGCTGGTAAAGCAGAGCTTGCTGAGCGCCGGCTCCGGCAGATATTGCCCGGCCTTCTTACGGGCCGGCAAGCCGAGGAAACGGCAGAGGGACTGATACACCATCTCGGTGCCCTGCACCTTACCCTCCAGGCTGTACCCGGCAATGTGCGGGGTTGCCAGCCAGACCCGGTCAACCAGCTGCGGGTTCACCCGCGGCTCCTGCTCCCACACGTCCAGCACCACCGTCGGTGCGTTCGGCGCTTGCAGCCGCTCCAGCAACGCGGCCGATTCGATGACCTCGCCACGGCTGGTGTTGATCAGCAGCTGACCGGCGGTCAGCCTGGCCAGTCGGCCTGCGTCCATCATGTGGAACGTGGGATGGGCGGATTCCCGGGTCAACGGTGTATGAAGGGTAATAACGTCGCATTCCAGTGCTTCGTCCAGACTGCAGAACGTCTCATTACCCTCACCTTCAAGCGCCTGCCGCGGCGGATCGCACAGGCGCACAGTGAAGCCAAGCTTCTCCAGCTTGCGCGCCAGTTCACTGCCCACATTGCCGGCACCGACGATGCCGACACTGAGGGTCTCCCAGTCATCCAGCCCTTGCTGTTCGGCATACAGCGACAGCACCGACAGCACATATTCGGCGACACTGTTGGCATTGCAGCCCGGCGCCGCGGAAAATGCGATGCCACGGGATTCGAGCCAGGGCAGATCAACGTGATCGGTGCCGATGGTGGAGGTGCCCACATACCGGACCCGGCTGTCTTTCAGCAGCGCTTCATTGACCCGGGTCACAGACCTGACCAGCAGGATATCCGCATCGTTGACGTCCTCGGGAGACACGGTGCGGCCGGACACCCGGCGGATGGTACCGATATCCCCGAAAAAGGATTCCAGCAGGGGAATGTTTTCGTCCGCTACGATCAACATGGTCTGAACTGTTCGCCTCTTTTAGTTCCTGCGCTGACGCGGCGGGCGGCCGCCCTGCCCTCGTCCACCCTGGCTGCGATTGCCCTGTGGCCGGCGCCCGCCCCGCTTTCTGGTAATCGGAGCATTCGGCATGGTCACCGACAGCTCCTCATCAGGCACCGCAGTTTTCAGCTTCTGACTGATGTAGGACTCGATCGCCGGCAGTGAGAAGGCATCGTCTTCACTGGCGAAGCTGACCGACACGCCGGTCTTGCCCGCGCGCCCGGTCCGGCCAATGCGATGAACGTAATCTTCTGCGTTCTCCGGGAGATTGTAGTTGAAAACGTGGGTCACACCGTTGACGTGAATGCCGCGACCGGCCACGTCGGTGGCCACCAGCACCTGGATGTCGCCACGCTTGAACTGCTCAAGAGTTTTCAGGCGCTTGTTCTGGGCAATCTCGCCGGACATCAGGGCAACTTTCACGCCCTGGTTGCGGAGATCCTCATCCAGATCCCGGCATTGATCCCGGCGGTTGGCAAACACGATGGCCTTCTCGACCTCCGGACGCTTGAGATAGTTCACCAGTACTGGCAGCTTCTCATCCTCACCCACCAGGTAAACCGTCTGCTCGACGCGTTCGGCGGTCTTCTGCTCCGGTTCGATTTCCACAAACTCGGCGCTCTGGGTCCACATGGACGCCAGATTGAGCACATCCTGGTTGAAGGTGGCGCTGAACAGCAGGGTCTGGCGCTCTTCCTTCGGGGTGCACTTGCGGATGATGCGCTTGACGTCGGGAATGAACCCCATGTCGAGCATGCGATCCGCCTCGTCGAGAATGAGAATGTCCACTTGATCAAGGAACACGTCCTGGGAGCCCAGGAAGTCGATCAGACGACCGGGGGTTGCCACCAGAATGTCGACAATTTCGTTCTGTAGCTGATCCCGCTGCTTGTCGTAGTTCATGCCACCGACCACCGTAACCACGTTGTGGCCGGTGTAACCGCACAGCTGCTCGGCATCCTTGGCAATCTGCATGGCCAGTTCACGGGTCGGCGCCAGTGCCAGCACGCGGGGCTCGGAGGCAAAGCGGTCTTTTTCCGGCACCGGAGTTTCCAGCATGCTCTGGATCGCGGTAATCAGAAACGCCGCGGTTTTGCCGGTGCCGGTCTGGGCCTGCCCGATCAGATCCTGGCACGCCAGGGTAAACGGCAGGGTTTCGGCCTGGATCGGGGTGCAGTATTCAAAACCGATATCGGTGATGGCATCCAACAGGCGTTGGTCCAGGTTGAGATCCTTGAACAACGGCTTGCTGGTGTCGTGGGATTCAGATGTCATAGGCAATCAGTCTTCCTTTATGTCTGTATCAGGAGCGTGAGAAAGTATGCGCCGGGACTCTTCCTGCCAGGCGTGTTCAAACGTTTCCCCGGTTCCGTAAAATGACCTGAGCGTGTCAAAAAATGCCCGCGCGCGCGCCGGCATCCCATGCTCGAGGTAATGATTGGCCTGCGCCCGCACCTTGCGGCGAAAGCCGGCTTCATCGGCGGCGCCGCCTCCGGAGAGGTTGTCCACGCTGATGTGAAAGCGGGACCCCGCAGCGACGGCAAACAGCCATTCAAGCGCCTGCGGCTTTACCTCAGCCGGCTCAAAAGCCTGCTGCTGGGCGGCAGTGCGGCCGTCGGGGCAGTACCAGTAGCCGTAGTCCGGCAACGTTCGGCGGTGCGCGCCGGCAATACACCAATGACTAATCTCATGCAGGGCGCTGGCGAAATAACCGTGTGCAAAGATAATCTGTGCAGCGCCACCGGCTTCCGTAGCAGGCAGATATTCGGGTTCATCGCTGCCTCTGACCAGGACCGTCCGGGTGGTTTCCCGGAACAAGTCATTGAACAGCATGATAAGATCGTCTGGATTGTGATTCATTGGGACGCTATTGTGCGACTTTAAATCCCGCAATACCAGAGGGAACTTTAGGGTGCCGAGGGTGTCCATTGCTTCCTGACAGAGGTAGTCCGGGAGCGCCGCATCAGCCCCATGAGCCACGACAGAAACACTCAGGATCCGATAGCCACTATGACCGAGTTTGCCAAACCCGCTCGACGTATGTCCGAGACCTTTGCGGCCAGCCGCCACATTCTGGCGCTGTTGCTGGTACTGTTATCCGCGTCGGCCTGGGGGCTGGGCAGTTCCGGCAACGCATTATTTGGCAGCGGCGATGACTTTCTTCCGGTGGACGAGGCCCTGCCCTTCAACCACACCACAGACGCCGGCAACGTGGTCCTGTCCTGGAATATTGCACCGGATCATTATCTCTACAAGTCCCGCGTATCGGTCACTCCCCTGACTGAAGGCGTCACCCTGGGTGAACCCGAGTTCTCGTTGCAAGGCACCACCACCGAAGACGAGTACTTCGGGGTGATGACGGTGTTCTACGATCCGGTCGAAGCCCGGGTACCCGTGAACCTTCCGAACGGGGCCCGGGAGGCGGAGCTGGAGGTGACCTATCAGGGGTGTGCGGAAGCAGGCCTGTGTTACCCGCCCCAGACCCGGACCGTGCTTTACTATCCGGGCAGCGAAGACGACCGTGAGACGGCGGCGGTGCCGACATCCTCAACATCCGCGCCCGGCACCGGCACCCCGTCAGGTCTCAATCCGCAATCTGCCACCGGGCTGGCGGGCTTCCTGTCCGAACAATCCACCCTGGCGATCGCGGCGGTGTTCCTGTTGCTCGGCCTGGGCCTTACCTTCACTCCCTGCGTGCTGCCCATGGTACCGATCATTTCCGCACTGGTTTCGGGCCGCAATACCCGTTCTACGGGGCAGGCGCTGATGCTGTCCGGCAGCTATGTGCTGGGCATGGCACTGACCTACGCCGCAGCCGGGGTTATCACCGGTTTGCTCGGCGCCAGCTTCAACCTTCAGGCACAGCTGCAATCGCCGTGGGTGCTGGGGGTATTTGCGGCCCTGTTCGCGTTGTTCGCGCTGTCCATGTTCAACCTGTTCGACATCCAGCTTCCCCGTTTCATCCGCGAGCCGCTGAACGACGCCAGCCACCGACTGACAGGCACTCGAGTGGCGAGCATCTTCGGCATCGGCGCGTTGTCCGCACTGATCGTCTCGCCCTGCGTGTCGGCACCTCTGGCCGGCAGCCTGCTGTACATCAGCACCACCCAGGACGCCGTCATTGGCGGTATCGCACTGTTTTCGCTGGGTCTTGGCATGGGCGTGCCATTGATTCTGGTCGCTATCGGCGGGCGCAAGCTGCTGCCGTCCACCGGGCCGTGGATGAACATGGTCAAGGCATTTTACGGCGTGATGCTGCTGGCCGTTGCCATCTGGCTGATTGAACGTCTGGTGCCGGCGTGGGTGGCACTGACTTTGTGGGGCCTGCTGGTGGCGATCACCGGCGTGCAGCTGGGCGCCTTCGATGCGGCCAGAGCCGGCTGGGAGCGCACCCGCAAAGGCGCCGGCCTGGTCATGTTCGCCTACGGCCTGGCGTTGCTGGCGGGCGCCGTCGGGGGCGCAACCGACCCACTGCAGCCGCTGGCGCCTTACACCGCGAAACCCGCGGTCTCTGGTGGCAAAACCACGGAGCATGCCAGCTTCCAGCGGGTAGAATCGCCGGACCGGATCCGGGATCTCATGACACGGGCCAGCCGCAACAGCCAGCCGGTGATGCTGGATTTCTACGCCGACTGGTGCATCTCCTGCAAGGTGATGGAACGCAACGTATTCAGTGCCGCTGACGTGGTCGATGCCCTGGCGCCCTATACGCTGCTGCAGATCGACATGACGGACAATACCCCCGCTCAGCAGGCCTTGCTGGATGAGCTCGGGCTGTTTGGCCCGCCAGCTATCCTGTTCTTCGGTGGGGACGGTGAGGAGCTGCCGGGTGCGCGCGTTCTGGGAGAGATGAACCGCGACGAATTTCTACGGCACCTCAGCTCCCTCGACGTATGAAGAAGAGGAATTCTTTGCCGGATTCCTCGGTGTGAAGCAAGGCGTGATTGAGGAACTGACAGAATCTTGGAATGTCCCGGGTTGTGGAAGGGTCCGTGGCGATTACTTTGAGCACACCGCCCACCGGCACATCGTTGATGCGGTTGTGCAGCATCATCACCGGTTCGGGGCAATACAACCCGCGTGCGTCGAGTTCTCCGTCAAACTTTGTCGTGTCCAAGACCGAATCTCCGTCAGGGGAATCACTGCGTTTCTGGAAATACATGCTAAATTATTGTTTATAGCTGTCAAAATGTTACGAGGTAAACAATGATCCGGGTACTGATTGAACGTCATATTGCTGAATCACTGGAATCCGCCTATGAGGAACGGTCACGCAAGGTGCTGCAACGGGCCGTCAGCGCGCCGGGATTCATCTCCGGGGAGACCCTGGTAGACGCCCACGACCCGAACCATCGGCTTACCCTGGCAAACTGGCGCTCCGAAGCCGACTGGGACCAGTGGTATCACTCCGAGGAGCGGAAAGGTCTGCTGACAGAACTCAAGCCCATGATGGATCGGGACGAGGTCATCACCGTGCTCACGCAGAGCTGAGCGCTCGGGTCTCCGCCTCACCCCAACCGCTCCACAAAGCAGGTAATCTCTTCCCGGTCGTGATAGAGGTGCCGCGCCCTGAGGCGGAACCTCTGATCGCTTTCCGCCAACGCGCTCTCGATAATCTCGCGGCAAATCAGCCACTCCTCGTAGCGCTTCTTCATGGGCAGCTTGAGATTGAATATGGTAAAGCGACACAGGCCGCTTTTCAGCCAGTCAACCGCCATGTGGGAAGTCCGACGCGGGTGGTCAACAATGTCACACACCATCCAGTCCACCGGGCTTTTCGGTTTCCAGAAATAGCCGTCCGCCTCCACATGCTCGACCTGCCCCGAGGCCATCAATTCGGCGTTCATCGGGCCGTTGTCGACGGCCGTGACCATCATGCCCTGATGCACCAGTTGCCACGTCCAGCCACCCGGCGCCGCTCCCAGATCCACCGCACGCTTGCCACCGCCCAGATAGTCCAGCACCCGGTCCGGCGGCAAAAACACTTTCCAGGCTTCCTCCAGTTTCAGCGTCGAACGGCTCGGCGCCGAGGCCGGGAACCGCAACCGGGCGATACCGCCAGCGTATCGCGCGCGGTTTTCTGACAGGCTGATGCCCACCAGAGCCCGCTGGAATCCGGTCAGAAGAATATCGAGCCGGGCCGGGGCCGATGCGTTGGCATCGGGCTTCAGCAGGCCGGCTCCCCGCAACCCTTTCGACAGGGGCGCCACCCACTTGCGGGCAAAGTTCCCCAGATCCCGATCGGCGTTGTTTTCCGGCAAGCGCACGTCCACGCGGGCACAGTTGGGAAATCCGGATGCCACCGATCTCAGGGCCTCTGCAATCGCTCCGACGCGATCTTCGGCCGGCAATTCAACATCGGCCAGGCCGATGAACCAGTCCCGGACAAACACCAGTTCATCCAGGCTCAGGCGCTGCAGCAGCGTGGTCGCGCCCTCGGGACCGGTCAGGAAAAACGTCAGGTAGCCATGGCTGCCGGAGGGCTGGAAGTAACCGAAAACGCCTTTTTCCGCCGCAGCATCGGTCGTTTCACGGCCAGCCTCGGTTTCAAACCCCGGCCGACAGAACAAGATCACGTACTCCATGAATCACCTTTTTTACGACGTCCGTCACGGAAACCGTCGAGAATTTGAAACTGTTTAACAATGCGCCGGGCCGTCTGGCGTTACACTGACAGACCTCTTTTTTGCAGGAATTCGTTCATGTTGTTGTACCTGCGCACCTTCACCGTGTTGGCGCTTGCTGTCCTGTCGGGCATGTCCACGACACTGGATGCGCACCCCGGCAGCCCCTGCTCCGTTCTGGACGCCAGCGACCCCGCGCAGCGGGAACGATTGATGAATTACGTCTGTTTCCATGCCGCAGCGCCCGACGATCCCGCGCACCGGGCAGCCAGCCCGGACGAACTGCCCGCATCCATGGCATGGCAGGAAGCCCGCGGCCATGATCTGGTGTTTACGCACACGGATTCGGTGTACTGGGTGCATCTGCATCTGACCAACTCCGGCGCATCGCAGGGCTTCTGGTATCTGAAGCTGAACTACCCGCTGCTTGATGAAGTCACCTTCTGGCAGACCGGCGCCGAACAGACGACCACGCTGACCACCGGTGACCAGCACCCGTTCCTGTCACGGGGCATAGATTACCGGTATTTCCTGCTGCCCGTCACGCTGAATGCCGGTGAGTCCCAGGACATCACCCTCAGGATTCAGAGCAGTGGCGCCCTCAACGTTCCGCTGTCTCTTGAAACTCCGGACACCGTGGTGGCCGACAGCAACCACCTGACCCTGACGCATGGGCTCTTCTACGGCGCCCTGCTGGTATTCGCTGTCTTCAACCTGCTGCTGTTTTTCAGCTCGGGAACGGTGTACTACTTTCACAACGCCTTCTATATGGGCACCATGGGGCTGTTCCTGTTTGCCATGGGCGGCTTTGCAAATCAGTACTTCTGGCCAGACAGCACCGGCTTTGCCAATACCTCTATCCCACTGCTGATCGCCTTGTGCGCCCTGGCCATGACCCTGTTTGGCCGCTCCTTCCTGGAAATCGCGCCGGATACGCTGGCCGCCACCACTCTGCGAGCCCAGGCCTGGGCGTCTGCGGGGCTGCTGGTTATCACCTTCATGCTGCCCTACAACCGCTCTATTCTGCTCAACACCACCCTCGCCCTCACGGTGATCGGCAGCCTGTTTGTGATTGGCGTGCTGCGTTGGCGGCAGGGCTATCTGCCGGCGCTGTGGTATGTGCTTGCCTGGTCGGTGATGCTGGTGGGTGCGCTGATCTATGCACTGGCCGCCTTCGGGTATCTGGCGGATTTCCTGGCCCGCGAGTTCTTCATGCTGACCGCCATCGGCGCCCAGGTCATTCTGCTGAACTACGCCATGGTGCAGCGTTGGCGGCTGCTGAACCAGAAACTGCTGGATGTGGAGCACAACGCCCGCACCGAACTGGAAATCAAAGTGCATCAACGCACGGCTCAGTTGCGTAACACGATGCGGGAACTGGAAAAGGCCAACCGCAAACTCGCCACTCTGAGCCTCAATGACGCCCTCACCGGCCTGTACAATCGGCGCCACCTGGACAACATCCTCCCGGAGCTGTGCGCTGAGGCGCGCCGCACCGGTCAGCCCCTGACGTTGGCACTGATTGACGCGGACCACTTCAAGCGCATCAACGATACCTATGGCCACAGCTTCGGTGACCTTTGCCTGCAGCGCATTGCCGACATTCTGAGCCGGCACGTCAAACGGCCTCGGGACGTGGTGATCCGGTTCGGCGGCGAGGAGTTCGCCCTGCTGTTACCGGGCACCGACAGCGAGGGTGCGTCCCGCGTTTGCCAGGACACCCTCGATGACATGCGCCACACCCCCATCAAAGCGGAGGACGGCTCAGAAGTCATTATCACCTTGAGCGCCGGTGTGGCGCGACTGGATCCCGGTGAGCACGATCAGGAACTGTTCCGACGGGCAGACGAAGCCCTGTACCAGGCCAAGGCCTCCGGCAGAGACCGGGTCGCGCTGACCGATGCGGAAGCGGTGCAGTGACCCGGTAAGGCTCACCGCTCAGCCCCGGGGATACCCATACATGAAGGCGGATGCCGACTGCGCGGCCCTCTGCAGCATCTGCGAGTGGCTCTCGACCTGACGCGCCAGTGGCCTGAAATCATGATCCCCACCCTCCAGCCAGGATAGGTCAACCAACGGATTTGAGGGGACCGATGCGCTGACTTCCTCGCGTTTACCAAAAGGATCCCGGGTACCCTGAACCACCAGTAGCGGGCACCAGAGCTCACCGAAATGCCCGGTGCGCCAGCGCTCCGGCTTTCCGGGCGGATGGAAGGGGTAGCCAAAACACACCACTCCCTGAAAGCGGCCGGTCAGCGCCGGCTCACTGCCTAACAGGCTGGCCATGCGCCCGCCCATTGATTTACCCCCGATAAACAGTGGTCGCTGGGCCAGCGATCCCGCCGAGAGGTGGTCGATCATCTGCTCAAAGCTTTGCAACAATGCCGGCTGTCGGTCGGGGGGGCGTTTTTTGCCGTCTTCCCGGCGTTTTTGCATGTAAGGAAACTCGAATCGCACCGTGGTCACACCGTTCTGACCCAGACATCCTGCCAGTTCGTTCATGAACGGTGAGTCTGCCGGTGCCCCGGCGCCATGTGCCAACAACAGCACCGGCCCATCGGATTTATTACCATTTTCAGTGAATAACGCCATCCATTTCACCTGTGGGCTATGTACTTCTACTATGGGGGGGTCGGGATCGCCAAAGCGGCACAGTATAATCACCCATACAAAAGCGGCAAAACCGGCCGTCAATTTACGCTCCATGCTGCTGATTTGGGCGCCTTTGACGCACCTCGGGAGTTGACCTGAGTCATTGCAAAGCGCTAATGGTTTCTCCATACTTGCGCCCGCATATTTCCCCACTCTAAACCCATTGGTAAGGCTATGAGCACAGTAAATGCAAACCTGACATACAACTACAAGGTGGTGCGGCAGTTCGCCATCATGACGTTGGTCTGGGGCATTGTTGGAATGGGCATGGGCGTGCTGATTGCATCCCAGCTCGTTTGGCCATCAATGAACCTTGACTTACCCTGGACACACTTTGGTCGGCTCAGACCGCTGCACACCAACCTGGTAATTTTCGGTTTTGGTGGTTCAGCGCTTTTCGCCACCTCCTACTACGTCGTGCAGCGCACCTGTCAGGCTCGCCTGATATCGGACAGCCTCGCTGCGCTCACGTTCTGGGGCTGGCAGGCTATCATGGTTGCCGCCATCATTACCCTGCCAATGGGTCTCACATCGACTAAAGAATACGCGGAGCTTGAGTGGCCCATCGATATCGCCATCGCAATCGTGTGGGTGACCTACGCGTTGGTGTTTTTTGGTACCATTACCAAGCGCAGTACACCCCATATTTACGTGGCGAACTGGTTCTACGGTGGTTTTATTCTGACCGTTGCAGTGCTGCACATCGGCAACAACCTCGCACTGCCGGCCACTGCATTCAAGTCCTATTCGGCCTATGCCGGCGTGACCGACGCTATGATGCAGTGGTGGTATGGCCACAATGCCGTGGGCTTCTTCCTGACCGCGGGCTTCCTGGGCATGATGTACTACTTCGTTCCCAAGCAGGCCAACCGTCCGGTTTACTCCTACCGCCTGTCCATCGTCCACTTCTGGGCGCTGATTGCCACTTACGTATGGGCCGGTGGTCACCACTTGCACTACAGCGCCCTGCCTGACTGGGCTCAGACAGCCGGCATGGTGATGTCGCTGATTCTGTTGGCACCGTCCTGGGGCGGCATGATTAACGGCATGATGACGCTGTCTGGCGCATGGCACAAACTGCGCACTGACCCGATTCTGCGTTTCCTGGTGGTTTCCCTGTCGTTCTACGGCATGTCCACCTTCGAAGGTCCGATGATGGCCATCAAGACCGTCAACGCGCTGTCGCACAACACCGACTGGACCATTGGCCACGTGCACTCCGGTGCGCTGGGCTGGGTAGCCATGATCAGCATTGGCGCCATCTACCACCTGGTTCCCAAGCTGTGGGGCGTACCCGCCATGTACAGCACCAGCCTGATCAATGTGCACTTCTGGCTGGCGACCGTTGGCACCGTGCTATACATCGTTGCCATGTGGGTCAACGGCATCATGCAGGGCCTGATGTGGCGCGCAGTCAACCAGGACGGCACGCTGACCTACAGCTTCGTGGAAGCCCTTGAGGCTTCTTACCCCGGCTACCTTGTCCGCTTCATCGGCGGTGCGATTTTCCTCTCCGGTATGCTGGTCATGGCTTACAACACCTACATGACCGTTCGCCAGAAAGAAGCCGTCGCACAGGACAACGCGGCCGCTGAGCCGGCGTAACGGGAGACCCTCAAGATGAAACACGAAATTGTAGAGAAAAACCTTGGCCTGATGATCGTGCTGATCATCCTCACCATCAGTGGCGGGTTTCTGGCCGAAGTGGTGCCGCTGTTCTTCAGCAAGGACACCAACGAGCCGGTGGCAGGCCTTGAGCCACTGTCGGCACTGGAACTGGAAGGTCGCGACATCTATATCCGCGAAGGCTGCCACGTGTGCCACACCCAGCAGATCCGTCCGTTCCGGGCGGAAACCGAGCGCTACGGCCACTACTCCGTTGCGGGTGAATTCGTTTACGAGCGCCCGTTCCTGTGGGGCTCCAAGCGCACCGGTCCGGATCTCGCCCGTGTGGGCGGTCGTTATTCCGATGCCTGGCAGCGCCAGCACCTGTACGATCCACGAAGCGTGGTGCCCGAGTCCAACATGCCGGCTTTCCCCTGGCTGTTCGAGGACCGCGTGGACCACACGGACACAGAAGCGAAAATGAAGACACTGCAAACACTGGGCGTGCCCTACACCGACGAGCAGATTGCCGAGGCAGCGGCGGACGTTGAGGGCAAATTCGAAATCGAAGCGCTGGTGGCCTACCTGCAACAGCTGGGCACAGTGATTTCTGAGAAACGGTGATCCCGATGGATTTGAACGAGTTACGCGGCATTCACACCCTTGTAATCATGGCGATGTTTATCGGCATCGTCTGGTGGGCGTACAGCGCTCACCGCAAGAAAGCGAACGACGAGGCGGCCCACCTGCCCTTCGACGACGACGAAGTGGAAAAGCGTACTCTTGAACAGGAAAAAACGGAGAAAAAGCAATGAGTACCTTCTGGAGCATCTGGATCAGCGTGATCGTGCTCGGTACTATTTTCGGGTGCTGGTGGCTGCTGATGGCAACACGCAAGGGCCAGACCACCGACACCGAAACAGACCGGACCACGGGCCATTCCTTCGATGGTATCGAGGAGCTTGATAACCCACTTCCCAAGTGGTGGTTCTATCTCTTCATCGCCACGTGTATTTTTTCACTGGGCTACCTGGCACTGTACCCCGGCCTGGGTAACTTCCAGGGGCTGCTTGGCTGGAGCTCAACCAACCAGTGGGAAGCGGAAGTTCAGAAAGCGGATGCTCGTTACAGCGAGCTCTACGCCCGCTACGGCGACACTCCGGTGCCGGAACTGGCTGAAAACGAAGATGCCATGAAAATGGGTCAGCGGCTGTTTGCCAACAACTGTGCGGTGTGCCACGGCTCTGCCGGGCGTGGGTCACTCGGTTTCCCGAACCTGACCGACGACGACTGGCTCTACGGTGGCGAGCCTGACAACATCCTGACGACGCTGCATCAGGGTCGTAACGGCGCCATGCCAGCCAAAGGCACCATGCCGAACATGACCAACGAGCAGGTCGATCAGGTGGTCAACTTCGTACTCGCCTACAGCGGTCGCGAGAAAGACGCGGAGGCCGCCAAAGCCGGCGAAGCCGTGTTTGCTCAGGGCTGTGCAGCCTGCCATGGTGCAGACGGCAAGGGTAACCAGTCACTGGGCGCCCCCAACCTGACCGACGATGTCTGGCTCTATGGCTCAACTTACGACTGGATCCGTGAAACCGTGGTCAACGGCCGGCAGAACCAGATGCCGGCTCAGGGCGATCGTCTCTCCGACGACCAGATCCAGATTCTGGCGGCCTACGTTTACAGTCTGTCCAACTGAGTGTTCGGCCGGAACCCCGGTTCCGGCCTGGTCTGCTCAACCCTGTGCCTGCGTGCGGGCACAGGCTTGAGAAGATCTGAAGCCCCCGGATTACCCCGGGGGCTAATTTTCATCGGGAGGAAACGATGAGCAGTGAGATTCCGGTCAAACAGGTTGACCCATCCTCTGACCCCTCCGACAAAAACAACAAATCCGGAACCGTCGAGCTTTACGCCAGCCGCAAGAAAATCTATGTGAAAGAAGTCGAAGGCTTCTTCCAGCGCATCCGCAATGTCAGCCTATTGGTGCTGATGGGCATGTATTTCCTGTTTGTTTGGCTCACCCTGGACGGACAGCCTCTCATCCACTTCGACCTCCCGGCCCGTGAGTTTCACCTGTACGGCACCACCTTCTATCCGAAGGATTTCTTCCTGCTCTCGGGAATGCTGATCATCAGCGCCTTTGGCCTGTTCTTTATCACCACCCTGTTTGGCCGGGTCTGGTGTGGCTACACCTGCCCGCAAACCGTGTGGACGTTTATTTTCATGTGGGTGGAAGAGCGTATCGAAGGCAACCGCAACCAGCGCATGAAGCTGGACAAGGCCCCGCGCTCGTCACAGAAAGTGATCAAGAAATCCCTCAAGCACACCGCGTGGCTCCTGATCGCCCTGGCGACCGGCCTGACGTTCGTCGGTTATTTTTACCCGATTCGCGAACTGCTGGCTGAACTTTTCACTCTTCAGGCCAATGGCTGGGCCTACTTCTGGGTAGGCTTCTTCACCCTCGCCACCTACCTGAACGCCGGCTGGATGCGCGAGCAGGTCTGTCTGTACATGTGTCCCTATGCCCGCTTCCAGTCGGTGATGTTTGATCCCGACACCCGGGTGGTGTCCTACGACCCCAATCGTGGCGAACCCCGGGGTGGCCGCCGCAAGGACGCGAACCCGGCAGACCTCGGCCTGGGCGACTGCATTGACTGCGGCCAGTGTGTTCAGGTGTGCCCTACCGGTATCGATATCCGCGACGGTCTGCAGTATGAGTGCATCGGGTGTGCACTGTGCATTGATGCCTGCGATGAGATCATGGACAAGATGGAGTATCCCAGGGGGCTGATCCGTTACACCACCGAAAATGAGCTTGAGGGCAAACCCTCGAAACTGCTGCGCCCGCGTACCTTCGGATACGGCGCGGTGCTGGCGATCATGATCGGTGCCATCGTCTTCGTGCTCGCCACCCGCGTTCCGGCCCAGCTGGATGTTCTGCGGGATCGCGGCGCGCTGTTCAGCTTCAACGGCGATGGTCGCGTAGAAAATACCTACACCCTGAAAATCGCCAACATGACGGAGGTGCCGCACACCTTCAGCATTGCCGTTTCAGGTATGGAAGGCATGAGAGTACTGACCGACACCACCGTGATGGTGGCCAGTGGTGAGAATCGTTCCTTGCCGACGGTGGTGGACGTGGATCCGGAGATCATCACCCAGAGCAACAACACGATCCGCTTCCAGATCAGTTCCGAAAGCGATGAATCCCTGATTCTTGAAACCGAAAGCCGTTTTGTCGGTCCTAACCGCTAGCCTGACCGCCACCATGCGGAAACGACCCTGTCTGAGAGATTGCTGTTATGAATGATGAAGCCGTCAAACCCTGGTACCGCCAGCCCTGGCTCTGGTTCCTGCTGGCCTTTCCGCTGGCCTCCATCACCTGGTGCACCATTGCCATCACAGTGGCGATGAACACTGACAACGACATGGTCACCGATGACTACTCCAAGCAGGGGCGCGGCATCAACATGCAGATCGCCCGGGACCAGAAAGCGAAGGATCTGGGCCTGCAGGGTGAGTTTGCGTTTTCTGACCGCGAAGTCCGCCTGTCACTGACCAGCGACGCCGGGCAGGTGAGTTATCCCTACCTGATCCTCAACCTGTTCCACCCCACCATTGCGGACAAAGACCAGACGGTGCAGTTCACGCGCACCGGAGAGAACACCTACCGTGCGACGCTCAATCAGGACGTCAGTGGTCGCTGGTATTTCGACCTGCGCAGCCCGGAGAACGACTGGCGCCTGAAGGGTGAGACGTCGCTACCCTCCGACGATGCGATCCAGGTTGGCAACGCAAGCCGCTGAATCGAGTGAGCGCCCTGCCCTGTTTTCACTGTGGTGAACCGGCCGACGGCGAGCCACCGATCACTCTGGAGCTCGAAGGCGAAGCCCGGCGCTTTTGCTGCCAGGGCTGCAAAGCGGTGTGCGAAACCATCCACGCCGAGGGTTTGACCGGTTTCTACCAGTACCGCACCGAGCCCGCGGCGACACCCAAACAACTGACGGACAACGAGCGTGACCGGATTCGCGAACTCGATCACCCGCTGGTGCAGTCCACGTTTGTTTCCGCGGTCAAGGGAGGCCAGGAAGCCCAGCTTCTGATTGAGGGCATCACCTGCGCGGCCTGCATCTGGCTGCTGGAAAACCACATGGCACAGCAGCCGGGGGTACAGTCCTTCTCCGTCAACCACAGCACCCAGCGGGCCCGACTGCTCTGGTCCGCAGAGCATGCCGCCCTGAGTGATCTGCTAATCGCCATCCATGAACTGGGGTATCGCGCCCGCCCCTATCAGGCGGACGACGCCGAGCGGGCACTCAAGGCCGAACACCGCACCACCCTGATTCGGCTCGCAGTGGCCGGAATCGGCACCGTTCAGAGCATGATGCTGGCCTTTCCCCTGTATTTCGAGCTGATCAGCGAACTGTCCGCGGACTTCATCACCTTCTTCCGCTGGTTCAGTTTGCTGGTGGCCACCCCCGTGGTGCTGTTCAGTGCCCGACCATTCTTTCGCAACGCCCTCCGCGATTTTCGCAGCCGGCACCTGACCATGGACGTGCCCGTTGCCATTGCCATCGGACTGGCCTACACCGCCAGCGCCTGGGTCACAGTGGTCGGCGGCGATGAAGTCTATTTCGAATCGGTGTGTATGTTCACCTTTTTCCTGTTGCTGGGGCGGTACATAGAAATGCAGGCCCGATACCGGGCCGGCCTGACCGGTAACGCCCTCGCCGGATTTCAGCCCGGTGTTGCGACCCGCATCGAGGCAGGAGAGTCAGGCATAGTGGCCACCCACGAGCTGAAACCGGGCGACATTGTCCGTGTTCGGCCGGGCGAAACCCTGCCGGTGGACGGCATTATTACCAGCGGTCACTCCACCCTCAACGAAGCCGCGCTGACCGGAGAATACCTGCCCGAAACCCGCCACCCGGGCGATGCCGTCCATGCCGGCAGCGTCAACGGCGAGAACCCGCTGGATATCCGGGTACGCCAGGCAGGGGCTCAGACACGGCTGTCCGGCATCCTGCGGATTCTCGACCGGGTTCAGGCCGAGAAGCCCCCCGTCGCCCGCATGGCAGACCGCATCGCCGGCACTTTCGTCAGCCGCGTGCTGATTCTCACCCCGCTGGTGTGGATCGGCTGGTGGCTGGCCGGCGCCGATAACGCCTTCGACATCACCCTGTCGGTTCTGGTCGTTACCTGTCCCTGCGCATTATCCCTGGCAACACCCACGGCGATCACGTCGGCCACCGTCCGACTCCGCCGCCTGGGTTTCCTGCCCACCCGGGGCCATACCCTGGAGTCCCTGAACGACGTCGATACGGTAATCTTTGACAAGACCGGCACCCTGACCCGCGGCGAGCTGAGCCTGATCGAAACCGATGTAACCGGCAGCCTGAGCGAATCTGACTGCAGCCGCCTGGCTGCCGGGCTGGAAAAACACTCAGAACACCCGATTGCGAAAGTATTCCATGACGTACCCGGCCACACCGTAACGGAGGTTACCAACCATCTGGGCGGTGGGCTCTCCGGGTATTGGAAGGGTAAACCCGTATTCATCGGCCACAGCGCCTTTGTTGGCGAGCACACCTCAGCCACCATGCCCTCAGGGACCAGCGGTCCGGGCATGGAAATCTGGCTGGCCACGGACGAAGAATGGCTGGCACGCTTTTCCCTGGACGACGAGCCCAGGGCCGATGCACGGGAAACCGTAAACCGGCTGAAGGCCGCCGGAATCAGAACCCTTCTACTCAGCGGCGATCGCTCCGGTCACGTGGAACAGATCGCCCGCCGCCTTGGCGTGGACGAGGCCATCGGACAGGCATCGCCTGAAGACAAGCTCGCGGTGCTTGAGCGGCTCACGGCCGGGGGCGGCAAGGTGATGATGGTGGGTGATGGCCTGAACGATCTGCCGTCTATGGCAGGGGCCGGCATATCCGTTGCGATGGGCACGGCCGCCGACCTGACCCAGCTGAAAGCCGACGCGGTTCTGCTCAATGGCCAGCTGCTTCATCTGGTCAACGCCATGGAAACCAGCCGCCAGACACGGCGTATCATTCGCCAGAACATGGGGTGGGCACTGGGTTACAATGTGATGGCCCTGCCCCTGGCGGCAGCAGGCATGGTGCCGCCCTGGCTGGCCGCCATCGGCATGTCGCTGAGCTCACTGGTGGTGGTGCTGAATGCGCTCAGGCTGGGTCGCACCAGACCGCCTCACAAACAAAGCACTCAGGTGGTTGGCGCTCCGACCACCTCCTGATACCGTAACCAGAACATACTCCGATCCCCGAGGTTCACCATGGAAATTGTAATGATCCTGGTTCCCGTCATGCTGATTCTCGTGGCATTGGGCATGGTGCTGTTTTCCTGGGCCGTGAAGAATGGCCAGTACGATGATCTCGAAGGTCCCGCTCACCGGATACTGTTCGACGACGACAAGGACATGATCCCGGACGACGCCAAACCCAGAGCCGAGCGCAAACCCAACGACGAAGCGCCGGAAACCGATGAAACTCCGCACCACTGATGAGTGAAGGCCTTTACCTCAGTTATTCCAGTGCCTTTGTAATTGGTCTGCTGGGAAGCACCCACTGCCTGGGTATGTGTGGGGGAATCAGCGCGTCCTTATCGATGGCTTTACCCGTGGGTAAAGGTTTCCGCATCCGCCAGACCCTGATGTTGCTCGGCTTCAATGCCGGCCGTATCGGCAGCTATGCACTGATCGCGGCGCTGGTGGCCCTGCTCAGCACCTCCGCTGCGGCCCAATGGAGTCAGTTGGCGCCGGTATTACGAACAGTGGCCGGATTGCTGTTGATACTGATGGGACTGTCCATGGCCCAGTGGTGGCAGGGCATCCGCTATATCGAACGGGTCGGTGCCCCGGTCTGGGCCCGGTTGTCGCCGCTGACCCGCCGCCTGCTGCCGATACAGCATGGATGGCAGGCGGTCGCTCTTGGGGGATTGTGGGGCTGGCTCCCCTGCGGACTGGTTTACAGCACTCTGGGCTGGGCCGCGCTGCAACCGTCGGTGGGCAGCGCAGCTGCCACCATGGCGTTTTTCGGGCTCGGTACGCTGCCGTCAATGCTGGCCACCGGATACGCGGCCACCTGGGTGCACAAACTTCAGGGCAAAAAGCCGTTACGCCAGCTCACCGGAACACTGTTGATCGCGTTCGGCATCTGGACCCTGCCCCTGGCTATACTGTTCCATAACGGCCATGGCGGTTAGTCTCTCCAGCACCTGACCGTGTGCCCTTCAGATATTCAGCACGTCGAGCCGGCCAAAGTCCGCAGCCTCCGGCTCCGCCATGCTGACGGGCGACGCTTGCGCGCCGCCCGGGCGCTTGCCCTCGCGAAAATCGTAAAGGGTGTTGTCTGCCAGATGAGACGGCTCGACATTAGACAGCGCACGAAACATGGTTTCCAGCCGACCGGGATGCTGCTTGTCCCAGGTCTGGAACATCTCCTTGATCACCTGACGCTGCAGATTTTCCTGGGACCCACACAAATTGCAGGGAATAATCGGGAATTCCCGCAACGCGGCGTAGCGGGCGATGTCCTTTTCGCGGCTGAACGCGAGCGGACGGATGACGGTGTTGCGTCCGTCATCGCTGTGCAGCACTGGTGGCATCGACTTCAGCTTGCCACCATAGAACATGTTCAGAAACAGGGTTTCCAGCAAATCGTCCCGGTGGTGGCCGAGAGCAATCTTGGTGACACCGTGCTCTTCTGCAAAATTATAAAGAATTCCGCGACGTAGACGGGAACAAAGACCACAGGTGGTCTTCCCTTCCGGCACTTTTTCCTTAACAATACTGTTGGTGTCCTTTTCGATGATGTGGTACTCGATACCCATGGCTTCCAGATATCGGGGCAACACATCCTCGGGAAAACCCGGCTGTTTCTGATCCAGGTTTACAGCAATCAGCTCAAAGGATACTGGCGCGCTCCTCTGGAGATGCAGCAGGACGTCCAGCATGGCGTAGGAATCTTTACCGCCGCTGAGGCAGCACATGACTTTATCACCGGCTTCAATCATCGAAAATTCTGCTATCGCCTGACCGACTTCACGGCGCAGGCGTTTCTGCAGTTTGTTGAATTCCAGTTTTTGAAGGCGCTCTGCATCGGACATAAAAACACTACGTTCACAGGATTGGTGGGCACCGGATTATACGCGTGAGAAACACGCAGGGACAGGATAGCGACATGGATATGTTACAAAGCAAGGACGACACCCTCGGTAAACGGCAGTCCAACCGGATTCGCAACCGAAACGCCATTCTTCTGGCCGCCCGCGAGTGCTTTCGCGAGCGGGGCTACGACAACTCCACGATACGTGACATCGTTCGGAAAACCGGGCTGGCCGCAGGCACTTTCTACAATTATTTTTCCAGCAAACAGGACATCTTCGCCGCCCTGCTGACGGACTTTCTCAATCAGTTGAACCTGAATCTCACCCGCTACCGCAAGGCCGCCGGTAGCGGCGAGGACTTCATCCGCTCCGCCTACCTCGCCCTGTTCCGTGCCACGGCGAACGACCCTCTGGTGTATGAGCTGGCTCATCGAAACGATCATGCTATCCGTGAGCTGTTCGGCTCAGACATCCTCGGTCTGGCCATGTTGTCACTGGAAGAGGACGTGCGAGACGCCATCGACCGGGGGCTGTTGCCGGATGTCGATCAGGAATACCTCTGTGCGGCGTTCTTCGGGGTAGCCTATGAAATGAGCCTGCGTGTCGCAAAACGCTCCCATGCCGTGCCCGGGAACGCTGAACAGGAGGCACAGAACGCGGCACACTTCGCCGCCACGCTGTTCCTCGGCGGCCTCAGCCGACTGGACACCCTTTCCTAACGGCGGGCTCTGCCCTACCATGGCGACATGAGCAACCCCATTCAGAGCAAGCCGACCCTCCCGGAACACCCGGCCTCGCCGGACAGTCCGTTGAATCCGGCACTGGATCTCCACATCGAGCACCTGCTGGTTGCGGTGGAGCATGAGCTACGCGGCTGCCCGGAAGGCATAAGCGAGCTGGGCCTGATCAAGCGCCTGCAGCGGCGTCCCTGGGAGTTGATTGGCAAGGTTGAGTTCAGCGAACCCGAGAAGCTCTATCCCGTGCATTTTCTGCTCTTCCATGCACTTTACCGGCTGCGGGATCAGCTGCTTGCCCGGGGTAAAACCCTGACCATTTCACCGTTGAATTTGCGGCTCCACGACTGTGCGGTGGTCGCGGGGTCCGGAACCGCGGGTCGCGTTGATGCCCTGCGGGCTTTTTACCTGGATCTGTCCCAGTATCAGCTCCCGGACGATCACATTCTGCAGATGATGGATAACTTCTGGCGTGGCCGGCCGCCGCATCGGCCCGGACGGCAGACACTTCTTGATGCCGCCTGGGTGTTGGGATTCCAGCAGTTGCCCGACGGGTTCCCCGAGGTAAAACAGCGCTTCCGGCGCGCGGTTATGCAAGCACACCCCGATCGAGGCGGTGACACCGACAGCATCCAGAAGCTGAATCAGGCATTCGCCGTTCTTAAGGCGCATTTTCAATAAACCGGACGAGGACCGATCGATGGTAAGGCACACTCTATCTCTGGCATGCGGACTGCTGTTGACCCTGGTCAGCCTGAACGTCAGGGCCGATCTGGTCGTGCTTCAGTACCACCACATCAGCGACAGCACGCCACCGTCGACGAGTACTTCGGTGTCCCTGTTCGAGGGTCAGCTCGATATGATCGCCAGCCAGAAGCTTGAGGTGGTGGCGCTTCAGACCGCCACTGAAGCGGCTCTCAGGGGCGATTTGAGTGACCGGAAACAGGTCGCCATCACGTTTGACGATGCCTACGATTCGGTTTACGAAGAAGCCGCGCCCCTGCTGGAGCAACGGGATTACCCCTACACCATCTTCGTCAACACCGACGCTGTGGGCAGCCGCGGCTATATGACCTGGGAGCAACTGCGGGAACTGAATGAACAAGAACGGGTCACCATTGCCAACCACAGTCATGATCACGGCCACCTGGCGCGGCGGCCAGACGAGCGACAGGACGACTGGGATGCGCGGGTAGATAACAGCCTCGATAGGGCCCAGGTCATTCTGCAGGAAAAACTGGGGATCAATGTGCCCATGTTTGCCTATCCTTACGGCGAATTCGACAAAGATCTCGAGGCCAAGCTGTCCGACCGCGGCTGGATAGGCTTTGGCCAGCAATCCGGCGCCATCGGTGAAACGTCCGGCATCACTCGCCTGCCACGCTTTCCCATGGCCAATGCCTACGGCCAGCTTGGCAACCTGAAAGACAAGTTGCTGAGCCGGGCGCTTCCCGTCGATGCCAATGAGCTGCCAGCCGGGGTAGTGGCCGATAACCCACCGACGCTGGAATTCCGGTTGCCCGACGCCCTGAGCGTTAACCGGCTGAGTTGTTTTGCGTCGGGACAGGGGCGCATCGAGATTGAGGAAGTGGGAGACAGTAGCGTTCGTATCACTGCACCGAAGGCTTTTGACAGCCGCCGGTTCCGATACAACTGCACCCACCCGGCCAATGATGGCAGCTACTTCTGGCTGTCGCAGCAGTGGCTGGACCTGGAGCAGCCGGAAGACTGAATCTAGCGTTCACGGAGCTCGGTCAGGCTGAGCTCGCCGCGGATGATATGGGAAATGGCGCGGGGGCCCCGCTTGTCCTCGACCACGGTCTGCCCCTGCGTGTCCTCATCCCGCGTGTAGATCACCAACCACCGCTCGCCATGCTCCGGAAACACCGGGATATGGGACTCCAGATAGCCACGGCGATGCCAGCTCTCCGGCACATAGTCCGCCACCATGTCGGTCACCACCCGCAAGGGCTTCAAGTCGGCATCGAGGAACGCCACTGAGGGGACGAACAAGCCGTCTTTGGCGAAGGAGCGCATCCTCATGATATAGCCCCGTTCCGCTTTACCCGTTGGCAGGCGAACCAGCAGATAGGGACTTTCGCCGGTGATAAACCCGTGAACCGGCGAGGCGTCATCAATGTTCAGGCCAAACTCGCGGCCGCTTTGCCAGTCTTCCGCGGCCCCGGTGTCCAGCGAGTCGCAACAGTGGCGCTGCCAGCGCACCAGGTAACTCTCCGTGGGCTGCTCAATCCCCAGTATGGTAAAGGCGTCCGGGTCTCCGCCCTCGCGGGGCGCAACCTGCTCTTTGCCATTGCCGCGCTGGTAGATACTGGCGGGGGTGAGCTCGATCGGTGGCTTGATCCGGCCTTTTTCCACGGCAGACCGGGTATCCGGCTGGTAGTAATTGACCCGGATGTTGCCCTCGGCGTCGCGCCAGGTGAAATAGGGTTGGGGTTCCCCGGGGCGAATGTAACCGTCCCGCTCGAGCTGATTGCCGTCCGGATAGTTCTCCAGGTTGAACTCCGGATCCGCTGGCGCAACGGTTTTACCGGTTTCAGACGGCTCCGAGCTTTCTCCCGAGTGGCCTTCAACGTCAGCCTCCGGCTTTTCTGCGGGTTCTCGGATGATCGGCGATTGCTGCACCCGCCCCTGATCATCCACCCAGGTAAAATAATCCTGCTCGGAGGATGAGGTTGCCCCGGTGCCCTGGCACCCGGCCGCCAACACGCCTGCCAGTATCAACAGACACCCCCTCACCCGCTGAACCTTTATCGACATACGCCCTCACCGCCACAGGAGAAGCGCGATCCTGTCGCGCCATGGCATCAGAATTTGGTCCGGAAACTGAGACCCGCCATCACCACCCGCAGGGAAGTTTTGACGTCCAGACCTGCGTAAGGGTTGTATATGATGTTGGTTATATTGTCACAGTTCAGGTTGCAACTGGTATTGGCCGGAATGGTTTCAATGGACTGCAGGTAGCTGAGATTCATGTCGATCTCGGTGTCCTTGTCCCACTTGTACCCCATGCCCACGCTGTACAGGTTGGCGCCGCCGAACGGTGCCATGATGGAGCGCTGGTCATCCGGGATCACCGAATCACGGATCTCCACACCGGCCCGCAGATCAAGCCGTGACGAGGCGTGGAACTCGAGGCCGAACGCCCAGTTCCACTGGTCGGTAAAGCCCAGCGGCAACCGCAGTGTGTTGGGCGTGGCATTGTCCGGTGACAGGATCCGCGCGGCGTTGAGGAACTCCAGGTTGCGATCGAATCTGAAAACGAAGGCATCCCACTGTTTGTAATCGGTCCAGCCCACATCCACATTGACCGTCAGCAATTCGTGCACGTCCACACTGATCCCGGTCTGGAAATGCTGCGGGTACACCAGGTCCATGCTGACGTTGCCGGCTTCCCGCGGGGCACCGGAGGGCAAGCTCAGAATCGCGGACGTAATGGCACCGAGTACCGAGCCGTTGACGCTCTGCCAGAATCCGGACCAGTCCTCGGTATACTCGATCTCGAAAGTACCCTTGAGATTCATGTCGGCTTCGGACGTATAGCTGGCACCCCAGGTGAACCAGTCCGTGGGTTCCCACATGACACCGAGGGTGTAGGTGGGAGACAGGGTCTCCTGAACGTTGATGCTCAGGGCGCCGATGTCATCCCAAGGGCCGACATTACCACCGCACAGTGCCAGCCACGGCTGCAACGGCTCGTCCCCACTCTCACAATTGAACGCATCCTGGAGCACTTCGGCCACGCCCAACAGCATGTTGGGAGCGCGCATGTACTGATCGGCTGCGATGCCCATGTGGGAAAGATGAATGCCGGCGCCGACGGACCACTCGTCATTGATTTCATAACCCACCGTCGGCGACAGATAGGTGGTTCTTTGCAAGGCCGTTGCCTGGGGCATGTAACGCCCGGGGTCGTCCTTGTCGCGATAGAAGCCGGCTGCCAGTGGCAGGTAGAACGCATTACCGAAGGTCAGCTTGGAGCCGGGCGGATTGATGCTGACCCCGGCCGAGGGCGCGATCGCCGGGCCCGGAGGTGCCCGCAAAATACCGTAACCGGGCACGTACAGTGCCACGTTGTTGGTATGGCTGTGCTTGTTGGCAACCGGATCCCGCTGTTTACCTGTCAGAGGATCGGTTTCCAGCCCCTTGATGCCAAAAATTTCGTAGTCTTCGTCAGCGTGGAAATCGGCGTCGATATCGAGGTAGACGCTCATCAGGTTGACTTCAAGCTGGCGTCCATCCAGCTTGGTCAGCCCCGCCGGATTGTAGTGAATCGCCATGATCCCCGGAGGATCGGCGGTGACGGCGTTGCCCAGCGCCAGGGCTTTGGGGTGTATGGTCAGATTCTGCGCGAGCTGCGCCTCGGCACCACACGAGAGGGTCGCGGCGATCACGGCCCCGAGAATCTTCTTCTTGTGGCTGGTCATTCCCATGGAGTCCTTCCTTCCCGTAAAACGTCAGCGGCTTTGGTCACTCTTTCAGGCCGGAGAAATTAATGGGCAGGGATACTCCCAGGGAGAAATCCGGGGCGTCCTCGGTCAGACCGATACCAAGACTGGTGTTCACGATGGTGGTGTCGCTCACCCGGGTACCCAGTGAGAGACTGAGAAAACCGGTCATCTGATCCTGCGCCACGGCCTGGTCGCCGTTGGAGAAGGTCAGAACGGTTTCATCGCTGTAGCTGAGCTGAGCCGACACGCTCAGGGAAATATCGTAAGACAGGGAATAAGCAAAACCTGCAGAGCCTGACAAGCCGAACCCCGGCTCCACTTTTTCCAGCAGGCGGGCACCCCGAACCTGCTCAAGGCCGGATTCGGTAATGTTGTAGGTGGCACTGACCGAACCGAACACCACCACCGGATCCAGGACCTTGGACAGGCTCGCACCGCCACCGATCGAGTAGTAACCGCTGCCGGTGGAGAGCTGCTCGTTGATGTCAATCTCGTAGGGGCTGACGCCGGTTTTCGACGTCAGGGTTCCGAAGAAGGTGGTGGACATTTTTCCGGGCACATAGGCGAAGGGCTGCCAGCGGGCGGTGGCCGAAATGTCCCCGAAGTCGTAAACGCTGAGTTCATCCTGGGTGTCGTACTTCACCACCAGTGGCACCCGGGTGCCCACGGTCAGGTTATTCAGCAGGCCGTAATCGTAGGTAAACGCGTTGGTGAAGCTGTGGGTGGCCGAGGGCACAACGTCGAGGTTTCGGACCGATCCATTGGTAATCGCCAGATCCAGCCGCTGGTCGGCGGTATAGGTGTAGTCGAAAGCGTAGTTAAGCGCGTGAGAGCCCTTCTTCTGCAGAGAGTAATTCTTCTCTGACGCCTGAAAGACTTCCTCCAGCTGACGGGTGGAATCCTCATCCCCTTCCTGCTTTGCCAGCGCCTCCCTCGCCTGATCGACATTGCCGTCCTGGGCCATAGCCATCCCGGGCATCAGACCGGCCATCGAACAAAGGATAAAACCTCGCGTGAACCAACGATTCATCCTGACTCCCTTAATTCTGATTGTTTTAATCCTGATCCCCGGTGCGTACACCCGGGCCTTTAATTTCGGCGGTAATGAAGCTGCTTGCGGGTGTTCTCCACACTGCCGTCCGGGTTGTTCTTCTGGCGCTCAAGCAGGTTCTGGATACGTCTGGCCGTCGCTTCATGAAAAATCGGTGCCTGCTGGAGCGCCAGCAGCGTCAAGGTCTGGTCATCAACAAAGCGCAGGTCCTCTTCCTTGAGCTCCAGGTAATCCAATGGCTTGTCGCTGCCCGGAAAGACAATGAACAGCACGTTGTCATCCCATTTCTCTTCGAACTGCGCGAGCGTGAAGGAGATGTTGCCCACCGCCGGATCGGCCAGGTAGACCCGGCCGTCGCGAATGGTCCGCAGCACCACAAAGTGTTTGAAGCCGGCGTGTTCGATGGGAACAATGGCAGGGTGGTCAAGGTCGATGAGGTCTTCAATCGACGCCCGGAAGCCACCGGATGGGTAGCCAAGCGCCGTGACCAGGCGTTTCATGTCCAGCATGGAAAACGCCCGGCGCTGCACGATCCTTTCGCTTTCACCGTAGTGCAGCAGGCCTTCCATGACCTGACGCTCGTTCAGTGTCCGGCCCAGGTAATGGTTCAATACCGTTGTCAGCGCGGCACTGCCACAACTGTAGTCATAGGCCTGACGAACAATATTGCGGAACTTCTGCTCGACCAGCGGCTCGAGACGGACATCGGTGCGAAGTTTCACCGGCCCGCTGTCGATATCCTGTTCGATGACCACCGCCCCCCGGTCAAACGGTTCCACTACGGTCGCTTCCTGCACCATGGTGAATGTAAGGATGGATCCGGCAAGTACCAGCAGCATGTCAGAAGAAGTCCCTGTTATTATTAGTCGTTGCCTTACGCACGCATTCTTGTGTTACACGTTGTTACGGTAAGATACCGAAAAGCCCTGACCCTTAAAGATAACTGTGCCTCAAATCTGTCGCTGCAAAAGAGGCCGGATATCGGGGTTTTGAGAACTGGTTCAAGGCATTTCGACGGCCCCGCCGGAAGTTGACGCCGACAGCAAAAGCCGGTATCACACGGGGTGACTCCGCCTGACACCCAACTTGAAGATCCAGATGACAACAACAATCAATCCGGGCCGACTGACCTTTATTGCGGCAAAGAACCAGCAACCGTCGCCACCCCCCGGACTCCTGCCCAGAGACAAGTTCAACGATATGCTGCACGGGCTGGAACCGGTCAGCCTGCTGCTCGTTCACGCTCCGGCCGGATACGGTAAGACCACAACCCTGGCAGACCGGCTCACGGCTCTGGAGGCTCACACCGCCTGGTACAGGTTGGAAGCCAGCGACAACGAACCCGGCAGATTTGCGGCCTATCTCACGCAAGCACTGGCAATCGCCCTGTCCGGAAGCGGTCAGGGCACGCTGGAGACCCTCCAGACCGCAGGCTATGAAAGCCTTGAGGATTGCCTGACCGACCTGCTGGCAGAGCTGCCGCCACAGGATGAACCGCTGTACCTGGTGCTGGATGACTACCACCTGATCGACAATGCCGCGATCCACGCCGGCATGCGGTTTCTGCTCCGCCACCTGCCCGCCCACCTGACCGTGGTCATAATCTCGCGCACCCTTCCGCCGGTGGGCGTTGCACAATTACGCATGCAGGGCCGCATGTTGGAAATCACGGCGCGGGATCTGGCCTTCGGAGCCGATGAGGCCCAACACTATTTCGAGAACCGCTTGCCCTTCGAAGTGTCCAGGGAAAGCATTGAGCGCGCCGTACGGCGGGTTGAAGGCTGGATCTCCGCGCTGCAACTGTTATCGTCCTCTGCACTGACGAGTGTTGAGTTCAGCGACTTCGTGGATCAGCTCGAACACGGCAACCAGCACATCTTCGATTACTTTGATGAACTCGTGGGTCAGGGGCTCACCGAGCAACAGCGCACGTTTTTGCTGCGCACCAGCATCCTCGACCGATTCAATGCGGGGATGGTGATGCGGGTGATGAATGACAACGATGGCCAGGCCCTGCTCAGCAGCCTGCTGGCGATGGGGCTGTTCATTACACCGGTGGACAATTCCGCCCTCTGGTTCCGATACCACCCTCTGTTTTCAGTGTATTTGCGCCATCTGCTGAGCTGCACCACACAGGAAAACCAGCACCAGTTGCATCAACGGGCGGCGGATGCGTGGCTGGATCTGGACCACGCGGAAGAAGCCGCCAAACACGCCATCGCGGCCAGCGACGCCAGCCGGATCACCAGAGTTCTGACGGCCCACGGCCGCAAATTCTTCACTGAGGGACAATTCACCTTGTTGCAGCGCTGCCTCGACAGCCTTCCCCAGGACATCATCGCCGAGGATCCCACGCTGACACTGCTGCGCGCCTGGGTCGCCCAGGGCCAGTAAAAGTTTGACGAAGTGGAAAACTGGCTGTCGGCAGCGGAAACCCGCCTGCAGGCTTCCATGAACGAAGACACACAGCGCGCGGTACACGGTGAGTTCAGTGCCATTCGGGCGCAGGTCGCCATGAACTACGGCGATGGCGAACGGGCCCTGGTGTTGGCTCGTGAAGCCATTGAGCAGGAGGCCCGGTTCCTGCCGACCTCGCGGGTGGCGGCGGCATCGGTGATCGGCGAAGCCCTGTTCGTTCGCGGTGAGCTGGAGGAAGCCCTCGCCCGCATGCAGGACACGGAATACCTGGCCCGCGCTCATCAGGCGCATCAGAACGTGCTGTGGGCGTTGTGCCAGCAATCCGAGATCAGTGTTGCCATGGGGCTGCTGCAGAAGGCGTACAACATCCAGGAGCGGGCATTCCAGTACGCCGAGGAGAACCGGCTCAACCACCTGCCGATTCTGGAATTCCTGTTCCGCATCCGCAGTCAAATTATGTGGGAGTGGCACCATCTGGAAAACGCCGAGCGCTGCGCCCTCGAGGGTATCGAGATTCTGGAAGCCCAGGGAGAGCGCTGGTACGTGCAGAGTTACACTACGCTGGCCAAGGTTGCCCACGCCCGCGGGCGGCAGAGCCTGTGTGCCGACTACATCGCCAAGATCCAGAAGATGCTGGCCTCCGGCGACTATCACCTCGACTGGGTCGCCAATGCCCACGCCACCATGCTGGCCTATTGGGACGCGGTACGGGATCACGATGCAATCCAGCGCTGGCTGACCATCGCCCCGCCCTGTGATCCGGCGCAGGCCTCCAACCACTTCAACCAGTGCAATGGCCGCAATCAGGCGCGGGCACTGATGAGTCTGGGCCAGTTCCATGAGGCCAGGCCGCTGCTGGAGGCGCTTACCCGGTCCGCTGAGGCCCTGGGCCTGAAAACCGACCTTAACCGCAATCACATTGCGCTGGCGTACCTGTACTGGCAACTGGATGACCGCGATCAGGCACTCGCACAGATGAGCACGGCCCTCATCCTGGCCAGCACCACCGGTGCCGTCGGCAGTTTTCTGCGCATCGGAAAAGTGCTGATCGTGATCCTCAAGGCACTGATCAACGACAACCGGATCGACGGCATGGAGCTGCAACGGGCCGAGCGCCTGATACAGCTGGCCCAGCAGCAGCGGGATTTCAGCCGAGCCATACGGATCTCACTGGACGAGGCCATCATCCAGGACATCATAGACCGCCCGGACGTGCCGGAACTGATCCGCACCTCGCCCCTGACCCGCCGTGAGTGGCAGATCCTCAGCCTGATCCATGCCGGGCTCTCCAATGATCAGATCGCCGAACACCTGAAAGTAGCCTCTACCACCGTGAAGACCCACATTCGCAGTCTGTACCAGAAGCAGAACATCAGCCACCGTTCGGAAGCGATCGAACTGGCCAAGGACCTCCTCAGCAAGATTCAGGGTGAGTAGTCAGGCTAGAGCGTGAAAACCAGTCCCAGCAGCAGGTAGCTAGCGATGGTCACCACGATGATGCCCATAATATTGAGCGCAAACCCGGCACGGATCATGTCCTGAATCTTCATGTGGCCACTAGAAAACACGATGGCATTCGGCGGGGTGGCCACCGGCATCATGAAGGCGCAGCTGGCTGCGATCGCCGCCGGCACCGTCAGCAGCAGGGGCGACAGCTCCTGAGAGATCGCCAGGGCGCCCAACAGCGGCAGAAAGGCGGCGGCGGTTGCGGTGTTGCTGGTCACTTCGGTCAAAAAAATGATGACACCGGCCACCAGAACGATCATCACAATGGCAGGCAGATGCCCGGCCACACTCAGGCTTTCTGCAATCCACTCCGCCAACCCGGAGCTGCTAATCACGCCTGCCATGGCAAGACCGCCGCCAAACAACAGCAGCACGCCCCAGGGAATGCTCTGGGCCGTTTCCCAGTCCAGCACGAACACCCGTTCTTTTACATTAACCGGAATCAGAAACATAGCCACCGCGGCCGCAATGGCGATCCCCGTATCACTGAGCCAGGGCATCAGTTCGTCCGCCAACAAGGGCCGGAAAATCCACGCCGCGGCGGTCAGTACGAACACCGCCGCAACCAGCTTCTCCCCATGCTGCAGAGGGCCGAGGGCCTTGAGCTCATCCCGAATCAGGGCACCGCTGTTGCCATCGGCGGCGATGCCGAAATCGGTGCGGGTCAGCCACCACCAGGTCAGCGTCAGCATCACCACGGTGACCGGAACACCGATCAGCATCCACTGGGCAAAACCGATCGACACGCCTTGATTCTCGCTGAGGTAGGCCGCCAGCAGCGCGTTGGGTGGGGTACCGATCAGCGTGGCGATACCCCCGATACTGGCGGAGTAGGCAATCGCCAGCAGCAATGCCGTTGCGTACCGGCGCTGGCCTTCTGACTCACCGCTCCCCATCATCGCGATGACCGACAGGCCAATGGGCAACATCATGATGGAGGTGGCCGTATTGCTGACCCACATACTCAGTAACGCGGTGGCCATCATGAATCCGGCAATCTGCCGCCGGGGCTTTGCTCCCACCGACCTGAGCGTGTGCAACGCAATGCGCCGGTGAAGATTCCAGCGCTGCATGGCGAGGCCGAGCGTAAAGCCGCCCAGAAACAGAAAGATAATGGGATTGGCATAGGGCGCCGTGGCTTCCTTGACCGAGCCAAGCTCCAGCGCGGGCACCAGCAGGATCGGCAAGAGCGCGGTCGCGGGAATCGGGATGGCTTCTGTCGACCACCAGGTTGCCATCAGCAGCATCAGCCCAGCAGCGGCCCAGGCCGCATCACTCATTCCGTCCGGTGCCGGCAGCACCAGCGTGAGCACCAGCAACAACGGGCCGAGGACCAGCCCGATTATCTGGCTTTGGGGCAGTCCCGGCCGGGAATCACCATCAGGCATCGGCACACGTCACGCATACCGTGGTGTAGGGCAGGACCTGAAGCCGGCGGGGATCGATCTCTTCGCCACACCGCTCGCACTCATCACCCACGCCTTGCTGGATGCGCTCAATCGCGTGTTCAATCTGCACCAGCTCGGAGCGGGTTTCGAGCTCCAGCGAATCGACCACCTCGTCATTCTGGGTCTGAATCGCCTGCTCCTCGAAGTCTTTCTCCAGTGCACCACCCTCGCGGTGCTGATGGGCCTCGTAGCGAGTGAGCCGGGCCTTGAGATCCGCCCGCAGTGTTTCCAATTCGGATTGTCTGTTGTTCATAGCGCACCCTCCGGAAATAGCGCCTGATGATTGACCAGCGCAAACAACACAGCCTAAATCATAAGCTGGACCCTGGATTGACGCTTGTCAAAATTGCCGTGAACCTTCAACGGATCACCGAATCTCGCCGCACAGACGCGAATATGGCACTATTTCGCCCTTCTCACCGGCGGAGCAAATGATCATGCTTTACACCACTGCGGCCGCGCTGGCCGTTGCCCTGATTCTGTTTACCTGGCTTGGCGTGCGGGCGCGGCTGGCTGACGGAGGACTTGACGACTTTGTCACTGCGCGGAACACTCAGGGCGCAAGAGCCCTGGGGCTCAGTTTTCTGGCCTCGGGCATGGGCGGCTGGATCCTGTTCGCGCCACCGGAGGTCGGTGCGCTGGTGGGGCCTCTGGCGCTGGCCGGTTACGCTTTGGGCGCGGCCCTGCCCTTCATCGTGTTTGCCTTCTGCGGACCGGCCATTCGCCGTTTTCTGCCCCAGGGCCGCAGCATCGGAGAATTTGCCCAGGCTTGCTATGGCACCGGCGTCCGCCGTTATGTGTCGCTGATCTCGGTGCTGTACATGCTGTGTTTCCTGACTGCCGAACTCACTGCCATTGGCGCCATCACCTCCATGCTCTCCAGCGTCAACGGAAACCTGGCGGTGGTCGCTGTCGCCGGCGCGACCCTCATCTACACCGCCTGGGGCGGATTGCGGGCCAGCCTGGTGACGGACCAGTGGCAGGCCTTTCTGCTGATTGCCCTGCTGATCATTGTTAGCGTGGTTGCAACCGACCGGCTACCGGAGATCAGTCTGGATCACAGTCCCGGCGTGCCGGTTGGAAGCGCTCTGGGTGTTGCCCTCACCCTGGTGATTGCAGTCACTGCCGCCAATCTGTTTCATCAGGGCTACTGGCAGCGCCTGTGGTCGGCCAGGGATACCTCTGCGCTTCAACGGGGCGCCTTCTTCGGCGGCATCATCACCATCGCCGTTGTGGCCGTTGTGGGTTCACTGGGCATCGCCGCCGCCATGAGTGGAACCGACCTGGGCAACCCACCGATTCCGTTCTTTGCCATGCTGGCTGACGCGCCAGCGTGGCTCACACTGCCCGCGCTGATACTGGCACTGACACTGGTGGCGTCATCGGTCGACACATTACAGAACGCCCTCGCCTCTCTGGCGGTTACGGAAAAAACCGGCATGTCTCTGACCTCCGCCCGCTGGCTCACGGTGCTGCTGATGGTTCCGGTGGTACTGGTGGCACTGCAGGGCATCTCTGTGCTGCGTCTGTTCCTGATTGCCGACCTCTTGTGCGCCACCGCCGTGATTCCGGTGCTGATGGGGCTCTGGAAACGCATGTCCACCCTGGCCGCGGTCGGCGGTGGCCTGGCTGGATTGATCGGTGCCATCCTGCCCGGATGGTTCACCGGCGGCAGCCTGGCCGCCGGCCTGCATGCAGCCAGTTTCCCCGGCGCCATTCCCACGTTGGCGCCATTCCTTGGCGCGCTGCTGTGTTCAACGGTAGTCAGCGTTCTGCTGGCGATGTTGGCGGGTCGCCGTTAACCAGCTTCGCTGGTCACCTGGAACTGCCCCGTCAGTCGCTGCAGCTTGCGCGCAGCGACGCGGGTCTGCTCCGAGCTTCCGGTGAGCTCCTCGATCACCCGGTTCATCCCGGCGGCGCTCTCGGCCACACCCGACGTCTGACTGCTCTGCTGCCGATTGGTGGTGGCAATACCGGTGATGGCACGGAACAGCTTTTCCACCATGTGATGCAAAGCGGAGTTATCGTCTGCGGCCGCTTCCGCCTTCTGCAGGCGCTCCTCCATTTCCGACATGCCGTCTTCCATGGTGGTCACAGCCCGCTGGGTTTCCTCCTGAACTCTATTCAGGCGCTCACTGATTTCTTCCGTGGCTTTCGCGGTGCGGGCAGCCAGCTTCCGAACCTCATCGGCAACCACCGCAAAACCGCGACCAGACTCGCCAGCACGGGCAGCTTCGATCGCCGCGTTCAAAGCCAGGAGATTGGTCTGTGCAGCAATATCATTGATGACCAACGCCGTTTTACTGATTTCCTCGGTCCGTGCATTGGCGGCCTGGATGCTTTCCGCAGAACGGGAGATGACACCCCGGATACTCTGTGTTTCCTGGCTTATGCGGGCGAACTGCGCCCGCGCGCGGCTTACCACCTCCTCCATGCCTGCGCGCATTTCCTGAGCTGAGGTCGATGCATGGCGAATTTCATTCTCCTGCTCACTGGCACCTTCCAGCATGTCGGAAATGTCGTGCAGCACCTCCCGGATGCGCTGATCGGCCACCCGGTTCTGGGTCATCAAATGCTCACTGGCCACGCCTGAATCCTTCGCCAGCGTGATCACCTGGCCAACCATACCGTCCAGGCTGTCAATAAAACTGTTGGTCCAGCGGGCAAGGTCACCGGTCTCATCCCGGCGCATCCGTGACAGATCTATTCGCTGCTGCAGATTCCCGCCACCTTCCGCAATATTGCGGATTACATCCGCCATGGCTGCCAGCTTGCCGGCGAGTGGTTTCGCGGTGGAGACACGAAACAACATCACCAGCGCGATCATAGCCGCTGCATTGATGCCACCCTCCAGCCATAGCGGCACGCCGGACCAGGCCAGCGCCAGATTGACTCCCCACAACAGCGAGATAAGCAAGGCCAGCCTCACCGACAGGCTGTAAGACACCGAACGGCGACGGTAAACCTCTTCCAGATCGCCCTCACACATCATCCCCCAGCGGTCAGCGGAACCTGGCATCTGGAAGGTCACACCCTTGCCAATGACCGGAATATGGCGGTAATCCGAATACCCCGGGTACTTCACGTAGAGATTTTCCCCTCTGGCAATGGTTTCCCGCACCCCCGGGTGTAGCTGGCCGGTGGCGGGGTCGGTAAAGCGGATCTCGAATTCCGTATGGTGCCGAATACCCACGGTACCGAATCCGGTGCGAATGCCGTCTTTCAGGTTATCACCGTGGCTGAAGGTGGCGTCCTCGAAGCGGGAGCGCGACAGCGCCGTTCCAGGCAACACCCTTGCATCCAGACCGCTTTCCACCATGAACAGGTAATTGTCGCCGGACTCTTCAAATACATGGCCGGCCTCTCGCTGGATCAGGTCGCTCATCACGTCATTGGGAATGCGGGCGCACACCGCTGCCGACTTGCCCCCGGCAAGCACAAGAGGCTGATAGAACATCAGCGTGACATCATCGTGAAACCGGGACGTTGTCTTCCCCAGCGCCAGGGTCACCGGGTCCTTGTAAGGGCCGTGCAGCAATCTTTCCACCAGACCACGCTTCAAGGCCTCCGCAGGCAGATCATGGGCGCCGGCCCGATGGGCTGCTGTAGAGGCCAGCACAATGCCGTCGGCACCCACCACCAGCAACTCCGAGATTTCCCGCAGGCGACCGCAGGATGCCTCCAGAACCTCGGCCAGATTGCTCTCATCACCATTGCTCATCCGCTCGGCCAAAGATTCCAGAAACGACCATTTATGTTCTGCCCACCCGATCAGGGCATCCCGGCGGGTGCGGGCAATACTCTCGAAAATCTGCTCATTGGTGCGGTACATCCCGCGGTTCAGGAAGCAGGACCACCCCATCCGCAATTTCCCGGTTGCGCCCCACCAGGGCAACCAGCCTCGCTCGTCGCTGGTCAGGTTCATGGCATCGCTGGTCAGTGTCATCGTTGGTATCCTCCAGTTCCGTTCATCCCGGCTGCCAGAAAGGCACTGTGCTGGTGCAACCGGACCGGTCCTGGCCTGTTTTGCAATCTTCGGGCCGCAGCAGGCGACAAGCCTGACATTCCCGGCCACTGACCGCCCCGATGGCATCAGCACCTATCATCGCACCACCGCAAATTGCGCCGGATTGGCGCACATTGATCGTGGCTTGCACAGCCGCGCCCCGTTTTTGGGCGCCACTGCTCGCCCCCTCCTGTTCCCGTACTCTTCCCCACCCCTCTACGCCACCCTCCTCCCCCGGACTACGCCAACAAAAACTGCGGCAGGAGGATGAACGCTTGTCTCCGCCAACGCACTATCACTTCAAGGCAATAACAAGATTCATCAGCGCAATTTGAGCGAGGCAACATGATCAATAACCCGGACTGGTGGCGCGGCGCCGTCATCTATCAAGTGTATCCGCGCAGTTTTTATGACTCGAACGGAGACGGTATCGGTGATTTGCCCGGCGTCACCGCGAAGCTGGACTACATTGCCAGCCTCAATGTGGATGCCATCTGGCTGTCACCGTTTTTCACCTCGCCGATGAAGGATTTCGGATACGACGTGGCGGACTACCGTAACGTGGACCCGATATTTGGCACCCTCAGTGATTTCGACACACTGATTGCCGAGGCCCACAAACGCGGTCTGCGCATCATGATTGATCAGGTGCTCAGCCACTCTTCGGACCAGCATCCCTGGTTTGTCGAGAGCCGCGCCAACCTCAGCAACCCGAAAGCCGACTGGTATGTGTGGGCGGATCCGAAGAAAGACGGTACCGTGCCGAACAACTGGCTGTCGGTCTTTGGTGGCCCGGCATGGACCTGGGACAGCCGCCGCAAGCAGTACTACCTGCACAACTTCCTGGCCAGCCAGCCGGACCTGAACTTCCATCACCCGGACGTTCAGCAACAGGTGCTGTCGGACGTGAAATTCTGGCTCGACCGGGGTGTCGACGGGTTCCGCCTGGACGCTATCAATTTCTGTTTCCACGACCGGAAACTGCGGGACAACCCCGCCAGTGAGGCGGTCAAGGAAGGCTCCATCGGTGTCCGCAAGGAAAACCCCTACGCCTATCAGTTCCACCGGTTCGACAAGACCCGACCGGAGAACATTCCGTTCCTGCAACGCCTGCGCGCCCTGCTCGATGAATACCCGGGCACCACCACGGTGGGTGAAATCGGCGATGACAATTCCCTGCAGACCATGGCGGATTACACCAGTGGTGGCGACAAGCTACATATGGCCTATTCCTTCGACCTGCTCACCGAGCAGCATGGGGCCGATTTTTTCCGCAAAACCGTCAATACCATCGAGCAGAAACTGACCGACGGCTGGCCCTGCTGGGCCATAGGCAACCACGACGTGGCCCGCGTCGCCTCCCGCTGGGAAGCGACCTCCGAGCAGCAGCTCAAAGCCTACATGGCCATGCTGCTGACCCTGCGTGGCAGCGTGTGCATCTACCAGGGCGAGGAGCTGGGCCTGACCGAAGCCGAGTTGGCCTACGAAGATCTGGTTGATCCTTACGGCATCAATTTCTGGCCGGAATACAAGGGCCGTGACGGCTGTCGCACCCCCATGGTGTGGCACCACAAGAAAACCCACGGCGGCTTTTCCGATGCGCGCCCCTGGTTGCCGGTTTATGATGACCACTACAACGCCGCCGTCGCTGTGCAGCACGAGGAGGAAAACTCCGTGCTGGAAGCCTACCGGACTTTCCTGGGCTGGCGCCGTGAGCAACCGGTGCTGCTGAAAGGCGACATCCGTTTCCACAAGGCACCCGGAAACATCCTGATCTACAGCCGCAGCCATGGCGGGGAAACGTTGCTGGTGATACTGAATCTGAGCGACCAGGCGGCCACTCTCACGCTGCCCGAGGCCAAAGCGCCCATGGCCGGAACGCCGGATTTTGTCGGTGGCCAATGGCAGGGCAACGAGCTGAAACTCCCGGCCTGGGGCGTGGAAATCGCCCGGGGCTGAGCGTAACCAACAACGATCCAACAAGAAGATACCCGTTATGGCCAGCGTGACTTTACGCAATATCTGTAAGAGTTATGACGACACCCAGGTGACCCGCAATGTGAACCTGGACATCGAGAACGGAGAATTCGTGGTGTTTGTCGGACCATCCGGCTGCGGCAAATCCACCCTGCTGCGGATGATTGCCGGGCTGGAGGACATCACCTCCGGCGAGCTGTATATCGGCAACAACCGGGTCAACAACCTGCCGCCGAAAGAGCGGGAGGTGGGCATGGTGTTCCAGTCCTATGCCCTCTATCCCCATATGGACGTGGCTGAAAACATGGCGTTCGGGCTCAAACTCGCCAGAACCAACAAGGCCGAGATCCAACGCCGTGTGCAGGACGCTGCCACCCTGCTGCAACTGGACCAGTTGCTGGCGCGCAAACCCAAGGACCTGTCCGGCGGGCAGCGTCAGCGCGTGGCCATTGGCCGTACGATTGTGCGGGAGCCGGCAGTGTTCCTGTTCGACGAACCACTGTCCAATCTCGATGCCTCCCTGCGTGTGCAGATGCGCATCGAGATCTCCCGCCTGCACAAACGCCTTGGGGCCACCATGGTTTATGTCACCCACGACCAGGTCGAAGCCATGACCATGGCCGACAAGATCGTGGCCCTTGATAACGGCGCCATTGCCCAGGTCGGCAAGCCCATGGAGCTTTACCATTATCCGGCAACGCGCTTTGTAGCCGGCTTTATTGGCTCCCCGAAGATGAACTTCATCGACTGCAACGTTGTCGCCGCCAGCAACCAGACGGTGACCATCATCGTGCCCGGCGACCACCGCCTGGAGGTGCCGGTAAACGGCGCAGAGCTCACCGAGGGCGAAACCGTCACCCTCGGCATCCGGCCAGAGCACCTGAGTGAACACCAGGAAGCGGACCTGTACCTCGACGGCGAAGTGCACGTGGTGGAGCGTCTCGGCTACCAGACCCTGGTGCATCTGGACATCCACAACGTGGAAGGGGTGGTGACCATGCGCACCGACGGTGGCAATCCGGTGCAGGAGGGCACAAAAGTGACGCTCGGGCTGAACGCCAACAAATGCCACCTGTTCCGCCAGGACGGCAGCGCCTGCCCCCGTCTGTATCGCGAACCCTGCATTGATTTCTGATCTTTGCTGACGCGTTCAGGGGCCGGTTCCGTCAAGAACCGGCCCCTTTTTTTGTCCTCGTCAGAATAAAAAAACCCGGTCAGCAGGGGGGGGGATTGGCCTGACCGGGTCGGGAACGATTACCCCTTCACGCCGCCGGCGGTCAGACCACCCACGATCCATTTCTGGCAGTACAGGAAGATCAGCGTGATCGGCAACCCGGAGAGCACTGCGGCTGCCGCAAAGTCACCCCACAGGTAGTTCTGTTCATACAGATACTGCTGGGCACCCACCGCCAGCGTGAGCTTGTCGGTGTCCACCAGCAGAACCGACGCCATCGGGTATTCCATGATGGTCATGATGAACGCCAGGATAAACACCACCACCAGAATCGGCACCGACAGCGGCAGCAGGATGTAGCGGAACGCCTGCCAGGTGGTGGCGCCATCGACAATGGCGGCCTCCTCCAGGGAGCGGTCGATGGAGTCGAAATAGCCCTTGATGGTCCAGATGTGCAGCGCCATACCGCCCAGAGACGCGACGATCACGGCACCGTGGGTATTCAGGCCCAGCCAGCTGACATGATTACCGATCTGGTCGAACAGCGCATACAGGGCCACCAGCGACAATACCGGCGGGAACATCTGGAAAATCAGCATCGACTTGAGCACAGCGCCCTTGCCGGCAAACCGCATACGGGCGAATGCGTAGGCGCTGGTGGTGGAGAGCGCCAGAATCAGGACCGCTGACACGACCGCGATCTTGATGGAATTCCACAGCCACAACAGCACCGGAAACGGCGGCTGGGTGACCACACCGTTGGCGTCGGTGTAGGGAATACCAAGCGCCAGGAACCAGTGCTCCAATGAGGGGTTTTCCGGGAGCAGGCTGCCGGAGGCAAAATTACCGCTGCGGAACGAGATGGAAATCACCATCAGCAACGGAAACAGGATAACCGCAATGAACGCCAGCATGCCCAGATGGGACGCCAGCACGCGGTAGCGGGTGGAGCGGGGTTGAACCATCGCCATGGGAGCTTCCTAAACCTTGATCCTGGACAGTTTCAGATTGATCAGTGACAAGGCACCGACCACCACGAAGATCGCTGTCGCAATTGCTGCCGCCAGGCCGAAATTCTGCCCGGAATCCTGGAATGCAATGCGATAGGTGTAGCTGACCAGCAGGTCCGTTGTGCCGGCCGGGGTGCTGGCACCGATGATGTCCGGCGCGCCGCCGGTCAACAGCGCAATCAGCACGAAATTGTTAAAGTTGAACGCGAAGCTGGCAATCAGCAGTGGCATCAGTGGCTTGATGATCAGCGGCAGCGTGATGTTGAACAGATTGTTCACCGGCCCTGCCCCGTCCATCGCGGATGCCTCGTAGAGATCCCGCGGAATCGACTGCAGCAGTCCCATGCACAGCAGCATCATGTACGGGTAGCCCAGCCAGGTGTTGACGATCAGGATCATGGTGCGCGCCAGGGCAGGATCGCTGAACCAGTCCGGGCGCAAGCCGAACAACCCTTCCAGAATCAGGTTGATCTCGCCGAAGTTCTGGTTGAACAGGCCCTTGAACACCAGAATCGAAATAAACGCCGGTACTGCATAGGGCAGAATCAGCATGGTGCGATAAAAGCCTTTACCGCGGATCTGATCCCATTGCAGCAGGTTGGCCAACAACAGGCCCAGGGCAAGAGTGAAGATAACCGTAGCCACCGCGAAGGACAGCGTCCACACGAAAATCTCGAAAAACGGCCCGCGGATCGACGGATCCGACACCACCTTGAGGTAGTTGTCCCAGCCGATGTTGACCGTCCAGCCAGGCACCAGCCGCTCACCATCTGCATTCCGGTAGAAACCGGTGTCGTGATCCGGGAAGAAGGTCACGCCGGTCTGGTTATTGGTCAGGCTGTCGTTTCCGTGCAGGGTGAACTGGGGCTGTATCGCCGCAAACGAGCGCAGGCTGGCCAGGCTGAGATCCCGGTTACCCTCGGTCACCAGGGTGAGATTGGACAACGCCGACCGCAGTTGAATGATATCTCGGATGGTCAGTGCTTCGCCTGTCGGTTTCGCCGACGCCGGCGCCAGCATGGTGGGCGCGTCCGAACCATCCAGGGTCAGAGGGGAAGACATCAGCGACTCATCTCCGTCCTGCAGGTACAGCACGTAACCACCATCGGTCTCGAAAAGCTGGTACTCGTAACGAATCGAATCGGACTGGTAAGAGCGCGCCAGCAGGTTCTCCTGCACCCTCTCGAAACTCAGCAGGTTGGTAGCACTGTAATTGGTGAAACCGATACCCACCGTGTACATCAGCGGAAAGATAACGAACAATCCCATGCCAGCCACCGCCGGGAAAATATAGCGGTGGGCGTACAGCCTGCGATTGACGAAGACCAGCACGGCTGCCGAGGTCAGCACCAGGAACAGCATGGCGAACACAAATTCCTGCTGCGCATACAGGGCGAAAATAAGGTAGAGCGCCATCGCGACCACAGTGGCCAGCGCGCCCCACTTGAGAACGTGTCGGATCATGAAGTGTCTGCTTTCAGCTCCGGGAAAGGCCAGGGTTTCCGTTAACATTGTAGTCAGCCCGATGAAAGCCGCCCCCACTGACGAACACGCGGAGGCGGCGGGTTAGGTCCATGAACCGATGATTACCGGGTAATGCGTTGTGCTGCGGCATCCAGAGCATCCTCAACGGACTGCCGACCGGACGTCATGTTCTGCAGCGCCGGCCCCATAGCCGACCAGAACGCGCCCATGGCAGGCACGTTGGGCATCGGTTCACCGAGTTGGGCATTCTCGAACGTGGCGTTGATATTGGGGTCGGCAGACAGTTCCTCCATGAACTCACGGTTGGCGACCGCACCGAGAGGAACATCATCGTTCACCATTTTCAGACCTTTCACTGACAGGGCGTAGCTCTCGAGGAACTCCACCGCCAGATCCTTATTCGGGCTGGCGGAATTCAATGTGGCGGCCATCACACCCACCATTGGCTTGCTGGGCTGACCATCCACCGTCGGCAAGGTGGTAACGCCAAAATCGATGCCACTCTTCTCCAGGTTACCCCAGGCCCAGGGGCCACTGATCATCATCGCCGTCTCACCCTTATTGAAACTGGCTTCCATCGCACCGTAATCAGCACCGCGGGGCATCACCCCGCTCTCGACCAGGTCCACCAGGATACTGGCACCCTGCTTGGCGCCGTCGGTGTTCACGCCGGTGTCGGTGACGTCGACACCACCCTGATCGGCCTCGCCAAAAATGTAACCGCCGGCAGCCGCCAGCATCGGCCAGGTGAAGTAGGTGTTGTTGTAGTCCCACAGAATGGCTCGCTTGCCGTTCTCTGCCAGCTGTTCGTGCAGCGCCGGGATATCCTCGAACGCAGTCGGCGGCTCAGGTACCAGATCCTTGTTGTAGATCAGGCCGATCGACTCCACCGCCATCGGATACCCGTACACCTTGCCGTTGACGGTCACCGCATCCCAGGTGAAATCGAAGTTGGCATCGCGGGTACCCGCGGAAGGATTGACCTCGGAAATGATGCCGCTCTGTGCCCATTCACCGAAGCGGTCGTGGGCCCAGATGAAAATGTCCGGCCCGTTACCGGTGGCGGCGGATTGCTGGAATTTGTCCGTGGCGCTGTCCGGGTGCGCTACCTCCACCGGAATACCGGTTTCCTCGGTGAACCAGTCACCGACTTCCTGCAGTCCGTCGTAGCCTTTATCGCCGTTGATCCAGACCAGCAGTTTGCCTTCCTCGATCTCGGCATGGGCAGGGGCAGCCATACCCAGGGTGGCAGCAACAACCGACACGGCCAGCGCTTTACGGGTCAGCGGGTTGGCAAGGGTATTGAAATGAAAGATGCGACAGTTCATCGGGTGTGTCCTCTGTTTGTTCTTGTTACGAGTCTCCAGACTTTGTTGCAATTCGATGTAATTGGCATCAGCCCTGTTTTCATTCCCTGAGGCGTAGCGCGGGGGAGTAGACCGGCGTAGAAAATTCCGTCTACCACCCCCTGGCCAAACCTGCTTTGATGATAAGCCTCTGACCAGGTAACAGAACAATAAAGCCATCGGGAGCCAAATGCATGAACCTTTGGAGTGAAACCGTCAGGCCCGCCCTCGCCGCTGTGACCTGCCTCTCACTGGCTGCCTGTGGCAATGCCCAAACCCTTGCCTCAGCCGCACCCTCGGCCACAGCCGGCAATGCCAATGACAGCGAGATTTGCCAGGCCGCGACCCGCGAACTGTCGGTGCCGGTCAGCGATGTGTTCACAGAGGGTGAATGGGTGCAGGATTTCTACAGCGGAAAGCGGGCACAGGTGAAAGACGGGCAGGTAGCCCTGACCCCGGCGCCCGCGTCACAGGGATTGTTACTGCTTGAACCTGCCCGCCCCCTCGAGCACAGCGCGAACACGCCCAAAGGCAATTTCCAGTGGGCCGGTACCACCGTGTATTTCGCGGTCACCGACCGGTTCGCCAACGGCCGCCGGGACAATGACCGGCAATACGGCCGCCACCGCGACGGTAAAAACAACATAGGTACGTTTCACGGCGGAGATTTCGCCGGGCTGACAGACAAGCTCGATTATCTGGCGGCGCTCGGTGTGGGTGCACTGTGGATCACACCGCCGTTTGAACAAATTCACGGCTGGGTCGGAGGCGGCAACAGCGGTGACTTCAAACATTACGGCTACCATGGCTACTATACCCTCGACTTCACCAGGCCCGATGCCAACTTCGGCACCCGGGAGGAGTTCCGCCAGCTGGTGGAGCAGGCCCACGCACGCGGAATCCGCGTGGTCATGGACGTGGTGATGAATCACCCCGGATACAGCACACTGGCAGACATGCAAACGTTCGGCTTCGGCGCACTGAACGACGGCTTTGCGCAATACCTGCCTTCGCAGTGGGGAGATTGGCAACCCGAGAGCTGGGAAAACCACCACGCCTACCATGCTTTCATCAATTACGATCATGAACATTGGTCACGCTGGTGGGGCAAGGACTGGGTGCGAGCGGGTATCGCTGATTACAACACACCGCCAAACGCCGCGGTCGATCCGGTACGCGGATCGCTGGCGTTTCTGCCGGATTTCCGGACCGAATCGACCAGGCCCGTCGAACTGCCCTATTTTCTCAGACACAAACCCGACACCCGCGCGGTGCCACTGGAGAACGCCACGGTTCGCGACTACCTGATACGTTGGCTGACGGACTGGGTGCGGGAGTTCGGGGTTGATGGCTTCCGCGTGGATACCGCCAAACATGTGGAGCCCGCCGCCTGGCGCGCCCTGAAAACCGAGGCGCAGCAAGCGCTGGACGACTACCGGCGCAACAACCCAGGCACAGCACTGCCCTCAGACCGGTTCTGGATGGTTGCGGAAGTGTTTCCCCATTCGGTAACCCGCAGCCGCTATTTCGACACCGGCTTTGATGCGGTTATCAACTTCGATTTTCAGGAAGAGGCCCTCGCCGGAGCTCGCTGCCTGCCTGACATGGACCGTCTTTACCAGCGTTATGCCGACGCCCTCCACGGTGAAGACCCGTTCAATGTGATGAGTTACATTTCCTCTCACGACACCGACCTGTTCAGCCGCATCAGCGGCAACAACGCCACACTGCAGAAACGGGCCGCCGCTGCCCTGCTGTTCACCCCCGGAACGGTTCAGATCTTCTACGGCGATGAAAGCGGCCGCTCTTTCGGGCCCACCGGTTCCGACCCCCACCAGGGCACCCGGTCAGCGATGAACTGGGATGAGCTGAACAGCCCGGAAAACCGGGCACTGCTTGCCCACTGGCGAACCCTCGGCCAGTTTCGGCGGAAGCACCCGGCCATCGGGGCCGGACAACACACCCGGCTGAGCGACAGACCCTACACCTTCGCGCGCCAGCTCGGCGACGACCGGGTGGTCATCGCATTTGGCCAGAAGTCACGGAGGGCACCATGAGCACTGCAACGTTAAACACCGATTCGCCTCTTATCCTGGGCATGATGAGACTGCTGGATTACCCGGATCTGAGCCGGCCATCGGCACTGGCCGGATGGATCACCGATCGGCTGGACGAGGGCCTGAACCGGTTTGACCACGCCGACATCTACGGTGGAGGAGAGTGTGAGCGCCGCTTTGGCGCGGCACTGGCGGCCAGCCCCGGTTTACGCCAGCGCATGGAGATCATCACCAAGGCCGGAATCGTCCTGCAGGAAAACGACGCCTCCCGCTGGCACACCAAACATTACCGGGCCGAGGCAGACTACCTGACTAACGCCATCGATGCGGCCCTCGCCCGCCTGCGGATTGAGCGCATCGACACCTTCCTGATTCATCGCCCGGACCCACTGATGCACGCCGACGAGCTCATGCCCGCTCTGGAGCGGGGAGTAGCAAGCGGGAAAATCCGACAGTTCGGCGTGTCCAATTTTTTGCCGGAACAGTGGCGCCGGCTGCAACAGCAAAGCCACCTGCCCCTTGCCTGCAACCAGAGCGAGTTGTCGCTGGGCCACACGGCTCCACTGTTTGACGGTACACTCGATGCGCACCTGGCCGATGAGCTGCCGTGGCTGGCGTGGTCGCCTCTTGCGGGCGGGCGCATCGGCGCATTGATTCCCGAGCACATCGCCCGGCAGGCGCGGGAAGAAACCGGCCTCGACCCTACCGGACTGGCAATGGCGTGGTTGCGCCAGTTACCAGGCGCTCCGGTACCGGTCATCGGCTCGCTTGCCCCCGACCGCATTCGCTCTGCGCTCACCGGGGCATCCACCCGCCTGCCCAGACCGTTATGGTACGCCCTGCTTGAAGCTGCCCGTGGGCAGCCGGTCGCCTGATCAGCCACCCCCTTCTACAAATTGTTACGAGAAGTTCAACTTTCGTCCGATTGTTGCCTGCACAAAGTTTACCGACACTGCCTGACGGTACTCCCGAAACCAACAACAAAAACAGGTGTAGAAACCTGACCGCAACGCTGTACAGGAGGCGTATGCCAATGAAAATCATAACAATCCGGCAACTTCTGGCGACCATACTATTGGCGCTGACATGCACCACCACCCTGGCCGCATCCCTCAAAATCGGTCTGAACTATCCGCAAACCGGTCGCTACAGTGATCAGGGGCTGCAGCAGCGACTGGGCGCCTTCCTCGCTGTCGACGAAATCAACAAGGCCGGCGGAGTCATGGGCCAACCTCTGGAACTGGTGATCCGCAATACGGCGGGCGAACCGGAACGCGGTGCTCGTAACACCGCAGAGTTAATCGACCGGGAGCGCGTCAACATGGTATTCGGCGGCGTCTCGAGCGCCGTTGCCATCGCCTCCGGCAAGGCCGCCCGGGAGCGGGACCGGCTTTATTTCGGCACACTCACCTATTCCAACGCCACCACGGGCGAGGAAGGCCACAGGTACATGTTCCGCGAACCCTACAACGCCTGGATGACCGCGAAGGTGCTGAGCCAATACCTGAAAACCCATCATGGCGATGACGAGTACTTCTACATTACCTCCGATTACACCTGGGGCTGGTCGGTGGAGGAATCCGTTCGCCGCTTCACCAACACCGATGACAAAACCACCCACGGCGGGGTCACCACCCCCTTCCCGCGGGCACTGATTACCGATTTCCGTGAGGCACTCGAGCAGGCCGAGGCCAGCGGCGCGAAAGTACTGATGATGGTGCTGTTCGGAGACGACATGGTGCGGGCGATCAACGTCGCGTACGAGATGGGGCTAACCCGGAAAATGCAGATTGTGGTGCCCAACCTCACGCTGGGCATGGCCCGGCAAGTGGGTCCGACGATCATGGAGGGCGTCATCGGCGGGTCGCCCTGGGTCTGGAATCTGCCCTACGAGTTCAACTACCCGCGGGGCCAGGCGTTTGTCGAGGCGTTTTCGAGCCGCTATGAGATGCGCCCGTCCACGGCTGCGGCCTCGGCCTACAGCATTGTCTATCAGTACAAGGAAGCTGTGGAGCGCGCCGGCACCACCAACACCCGCGCGGTGGCCCGGGCCCTGGAAAACCATCGCTACAGCCTGCTCAAGGACGAGCAGGTGTGGCGGGCTTTTGACCAGCAGAATGTGCAAACGGTGTACGTGGTGAAAGTGCGGCCCCGCAGCGACGTTGTCGCCGATGAATACAGCAGCAACTTTTTCGAGATTATTGACTCCATGGCCGGCAACGAAGCAGCCCAGACCCTGGATGAATGGCAGCAACGTCGGCGGGAAGCCGGCAAGCCCCTGACACTTTGAGCCTACCGGACTGGTTGAACTTGATCAGGACCAGGTTGGCGATGCGCTCATGATCGAAGCCAAAGACGAAAGCCCCTGCCAGCCCGCAAGAGTGCGGACTGGCAGCGCTGATCCAGGCGTGAATCAGCCTCAGTTGGCCATCCACTCTTCCATCATCTGAGCGTAGGGCATGGTCTTACCCTGGGGCTTTTCGTTCTCCAGAGCCGGCTTCGGCGCGCCAGGCTGATCCAGCCAGTACTGCTCGTCACGTGGCTCGTTGAGCTTGGGAGCGTATCGCTCGAACACACTCGCCCGTGCCAGGCGCTCCATGGTGCGGTCCATGGCTGTGGCCAGATTGTCCAACGCTTGTTTCGGCGTTACCTCTCCATTGACCGCCGGTGCCAAATTCTGCCACCACAGCGGCGCGAGGCGCGGGTAATCCGGCACGTTGGTGCCTGTCGGCGTCCACATGCTCTCGTTCTCACTGCGGTAAAACTCCACCAGGCCGCCCAGTTTCGGAGCCAGCTCAGTCATCTCATCAGAGAATATGTCTGAACGACGAATCGGTGTCAGGCCGGCAATGGTCTTTTCCAGTGACACGGTCTTGGAGACAGTGAACTGGGCAAACAGCCATGCCGCGGTACGACGATCTTCCGGTGTGGAGTTGAAGAACGTCCAGGACCCGACGTCCTGATAACCCACCTTCATGCCATCTTCCCAGTAAGGACCAGCCGGGGACGGCGCCATGCGCCACTTCGGGTTACCCTCGTCGTCGGTGACCGGCAGACTTGGATCTGTCATGTCAGCGGTGAACGCGGTGTACCAGAAGATCTGCTGGGCAATCTGGCCCTGAGCAGGAACCGGGCCGGCCTCACCGAAGGTCATGCCCCGAGCACTTTCAGGCGCGTAGTCACGCAGCCACTCAACCATTTTAGTCAGTGCGTACACGGAAGCTGGCGAGTTGGTGGCGCCACCACGGCTTACGCTGGAACCAACCGGGTTACCGTCTTCGTTGACCCGGATACCCCAGTCATCCACCGGATTACCGAAAGGCACGCCCTTGTCACCCATGCCTGCCATGGACAGCCAGGAGTCGTGGAAGCGCCAGCCCAATGACGGATCGCGACGCCCGTAGTCCATATGACCGTAGACACGCTCGCCATCAATTTCCTTGACGTGCACACTGAAGAACTCCGCAATGTCTTCATAGGCGGACCAGTTCAGCGGCACGCCGAGGTCGTAACCATAACGCTCCTTGAACTGTTGCTGCAGGTCTTCGCGGTCAAACCAGTCAGCACGGAACCAGTACAGGTTGGCAAACTGCTGGGTCGGCAGCTGATACACCTTGCCATCCGGTCCTGTGGTGTACTGAAGGCCAATGAAATCGTCCAGATCAAGACCGGGGTTGGTGAAATCTTTCCACTCGTTTTCAATGGCATCGGATATGGCGATGGTCTTGCCATAACGGAGATGAGTACCAATGGCGTCGGAGTCGTTTACGTAGCCGTCGTAGATGTTCCGGTCGGATTGCATCTGCGTCTGCATGGTATCCACCACATCACCCTCACCGATGATGTTGTGCTCAACCTCGATGCCGGTGATATCTTCGAATACCTCAGCCAGCACTTCCGCTTCATAGGTATGAGTTGTCAGCCCTTCAGCCACCGTCTTGATTTCCATGCCGCGGAAGGGTTCAGCTGCCTTGATAAACCACTCCAGCTCCTTGAGTTGCTCTTCTCTGTTCAGTGTGGACCGGGGGAAATGCTCATCCAGCGCCTTCTCAGCCGCCGCCCTGTAGTCCTGCGCGTATAATGGCGGCGCTGCCGGGAGCTCGGCCTCCGTGCCATTGATGCACCGGGGTTCGGAACACTTCCCCCCTGGGACGTGGACGCCCTGCGGAAACAACATGGCGATCTGATTGAGGTTGCAGAAAATGAGGTCGTTCCCTACTTCGACAACATGCTGCAAAACACTCAATGTCTGGTGGTGCTGGCGGACGCAAACGGCGCCATCCTGAAGACCTGGCAACCCATGAGCCAGGCCATGTCGGTGTTCGATGGTATCCAACCGGGCCGCCTGTGGAGTGAGGCCTCAGCGGGAACCAACGCCATCGGAACCTGCCTCACTGGCAGGCACGGCATTCATGTTCGCGGCGATCAGCACTACAACAAGGCTCATCATCACCTTGCCGGCTCCGCAATTCCCATCTTTGACGCCTATGGCCGGCTCGTCGGCGCCATCGGCTTGTACTCCACGACGAAGATGTCCGGCGATTACACTCTTGGCGTGGTCAAGCTGCTGTCCCATGGCATCGAGAATCGCCTGATATTTCAGGCCTACCAGGACGGCTCACACATCCTCAAGTTCAACACCAGTCCATCCAGCCTTGACAGCAGCTGGGCGGGCCTGCTCGTGCTGTGCCCTGAAGGCAGCATCCTTGCAGCCAACCGGCGAGCCCGCACCATGCTGGGAGACCGCTTGCAGAGCAGCCAGCTGCAACAGGTTTTTGATCTGAATCTCGCCGAACTCATCGAGATTGCAGCCGAGCAACCCACTCGGCTCCCGGCCAGCGGCAATTACCAACTCTTCGTTCAACTGCTGCGTCCACGGCAACCTTGTTCCACTCTGACAAACCGCAAGCCTCAACGCCCACCGCAAGGGCGCCCGGAAACCGGCGCTACCGCAATCCCCCATGACGTTGTAGCGCCGGACCATCTGGAGCATGGTGACGTCCGGGTGCGGCGGCTGGTGCGGCAGGCTCGGAGAATAATGGAGAAGGACATTCCGATTCTGGTGTATGGCGAAACCGGCTCCGGCAAGGAAATTCTGGTGCGCAGCCTGCATTACCACAGTAGCCGGGCGGCAGGAGCACTAATCGCCGTCAATTGCGCGGCGATCCCGGCGGAATTGGCGGAGTCCCAGCTGTTCGGATATGAAAAAGGGGCCTTTACCGGCGCGAATAACAAGGGGTATGTGGGGCTGATCCGCCAGGCGAACGGCGGCACGCTATTTCTCGATGAGATTGGTGAAATGCCGCTGGCACTGCAGTCCAGACTGTTGCGGGTACTACAGCAGAGAGTGGTGACACCCCTGGGGTCGACTGAAAGCCACCCGGTGGATATCAAATTGATCTCGGCCACCAACCGTAGTCTGCGGGAAGACATTCAGCATGGCCTTTTCCGGCAGGATCTTTACTACCGCATTGCCGGTCTTAACGTGGAGCTACCATCGCTCAGGGAGAGAACCGATACCAAGGCGCTGATCTCTTTCGTCCATCAGCGCCTGGTTCAGGAGGAACCCGGCCCACCGCTGAGCGACAGCATGCTCGACCTGCTTGCGCGCCATCGCTGGCCGGGCAATATACGGCAGCTTGTGCACGTGCTGAAGGTCGGCATGGCCATGGCCGACGGGGATCTGCTTGAGGAAGACGATCTGCCAGACGACTTCTTCGCCGACACCGCTGACCCGGTATTGGAGCCCAAGGAACCCCTCAGCGAATTGCTCCCCCGGCTGTACCGCGCAAATGACAGAAATATCGCCCATACAGCACGAGCCGCAGGCGTCAGCCGCAATACCGTCTACAAATACCTGCGCCTGGACGAGACCCGGGGCGGGAGGAAGCTTGCGAACGCGAATGGCTAATCAGGCAGGACTCTGTGGGCTGCTCTGCAGCCTCGCCACGGCGGAATACCAGCCCGCGTACAGCTCGTCCCGTTTGCACTTGCTCATTTCCGGCTCGAACCGGCGATCACACCGCCAGGATTGCTGAAGTGCTTCGAGAGATTCAAATACGCCGGCCTGAAGTCCGGCAAGGTAAGCTGCTCCAAGCGCAGTGGTTTCTACCATGTTCGGACGCTCCACCGTGGCACCCAGAATATCAGCCAGAAACTGCAGTACCCAGCTGTTAGACACCATCCCCCCGTCGACCCGAAATGCGATGGGTCGCAAGCCGTCCTTTTGCATGGCGCGTTGCAGATCCTTGGTTTGATAGCAGACCGACTGTAACCCGGCGGTCACAATCTCCTTGATACCGGTATCCCGGGTCAGCCCGAAAATCGCACCGCGGGCGTTAGGGTCCCAGTATGGCGCACCCAATCCGGTGAATGCTGGCACCAGGTAGACACCATGGTCGACCGGTGTCCCGAGCGCCAACGGTTCGGTATCACAGGCACTCCTGATGAGCTGCAGGCCGTCTCGCAACCACTGGATAGCGGCACCTGCGATGAATATGCTGCCTTCCAGTGCGTAAACCGGTTTGCCCTTGAGTCGATATGCCACCGTTGTGAGCAACCGGTGCTCGGACGTCAGCGCCCTGTCGCCGGTGTTCAGCATCATAAAGCAGCCGGTTCCGTAGGTGCTTTTCGCCATGCCATCGTCAAAACAGGTCTGTCCGAACAGCGCTGCCTGCTGGTCGCCGGCAACCCCCAGCACCGAGACACCGTCGAGGCGACCCTGGCCCACAATCTGACCAAAGTCATCTGCGGAATCCATCACCTCCGGCAACAACGACTCAGGAATGCCAAACAGCTCCAGCAACTCCGGATCCCACTGCTGCTTATGAATATTGAACAGCATGGTGCGACTGGCGTTGGTGGCGTCTGTGCGATGGACGTTGCCAGCCGTGAGGCGCCATAAAACAAAGCTGTCGATAGTACCGAACGCCAGTTCGCCGTTCTCCGCGCGCTGCCGGGCACCCGGCACGTTGTCCAGTATCCACCGTATTTTCGTCGCCGAGAAATACGGGTCGATCAATAATCCTGTCTTGTTGTTCACCGATGGTTCCAGGCTCTGCTTTTTCAGCGCCTCGCACCAGGCTGCCGTTCGTCGATCCTGCCAGACAATCGCCGGATAAACCGCCTTGCCGGTCGCCCGATCCCACAGCACGGTGGTTTCCCGCTGGTTGGTGATCCCGACCGCAACAACCTCGTCGTCTTCACCACACCCACTTGCCATGACCTCTGCACAGACCTCACTCACCGTACGCCAGATATCTTCGGGATCGCGCTCAACCCAGCCGTTGGCCGGAAAATGCTGGGGAAACTCCTGCTGGCTGGTAGCGTGAATGTCGCCATTCAGCGTGAACAGAATTGCGCGGGTACTGGTCGTTCCCTGGTCGATGGACAAAATGTATTGCGACATAGTTTTCACGCCTCGGGTGTTCTTATTTTTTCGCATTTTTACTTCTTTGAAAACAAAAGCCAAGGCTTTTCCAAAATGAACACTGACCGATGCTCCGCAACCCCCTGCAAAGGCTGCACACAGACGCAATACACTCTAAGATAAACGCATCTTTTCAATCATAATGATTGCTCGTTACAGAAAACCGGATGCCGGGAGTAGATTGAATGGCACAGCGTCGTCGACAGGATTTGATCATGGAGCTGATCCAGCAGAGCGGATTCGTCACCACTGAGCAGCTTGTGGATCAATTCAAAGTGACGCCGCAGACTATCCGGCGCGACCTGAACGAGCTGGCACAACAACAAAAGCTGCGCCGACACCACGGTGGCGCAGGTATTGATTCCAGCACCGTTAACACCGCCTATCAGGCCCGCAAGATCATGGATCTGGAAGCCAAGGAACACATCGCCCAGGCGCTGGTGGCCATGATCCCGGACAATTCCTCGATGTTCATCAACATCGGTACCACCACGGAAACAATTGCCAAAGCCCTGCTGGACAAAAACAACCTGCAGATCGTAACCAACAACCTTCATGTCGCCTCGATTCTGAGTGCAAAGGAGGACTTCCACGTCATTATCGCGGGCGGCGAGGTCAGGCACCGCGACGGCGGCATTGTTGGCGAGGCAACGCGGGACTTCATCAATCAGTTCAAAATGGACTTCGGTATTATAGGGATCAGCGGCATCCACACCGATGGCTCACTGCTGGACTTTGACTACCGTGAAGTGCGCGTGGCGCAGGCGATCATCGCTAATTCCAGTAACGTTCTCCTGGCTGCGGATCACTCCAAATTTGGCCGGAATGCCATGGTTCGCCTCGGCAGCATCACCCAGGCCGACCATGTGTTCACCGACGAACAGCCCCCCGTCGAAATCTGTAAGTTGCTGAACGAACACAACGTCGAGCTCCATGTCGTTTGACCCTTCCTCCACCCCACAGGCGGATCCGGGCGGGCCTTATTTTTTCGTTTTTTTTCTATATTTTCCTTTACGAATATATTGACCTTTCGCATAATGGGGCCATATCCGTTTTGAGTACCGGGTCGAGGACCTGCCGAACATGCCCTCGCTCCCTTTGGCATCAGGAGATGGCCAGCAATGACTATGGAACATAATCAGTTTGACGTCGTTGTCGTAGGCGGCGGCGTCAACGGGACCGGAATCGCCATGGATGCAGCGGGCCGCGGTCTCCGGGTTCTTTTGTGCGAAATGAACGATCTTGCGTCAGCCACCTCATCGAGCAGCAGCAAGCTGATACACGGCGGCCTGCGGTATCTCGAACACTACGAGTTTCGTCTGGTTCGTGAGGCGTTAGCCGAGCGGGAATCTCTGCTGCGCAATTCGCCGCACATCATGTGGCCGATGCGTTTCCGGCTCCCGCACCGCGCCCACTTGCGCCCCGCCTGGATGATCCGTACCGGTCTGTTTCTCTACGATCACCTGGCAAAGCGCGAGGTGCTTCCAGGATCCCGCTCAATCCGTTTTACTGAAAGCGACCCGCTGAAACCAGACATCGTGAAAGGGTTCGAGTATTCGGACGGTTGGGTGGACGACGCCAGGCTGGTGGTTCTGACGGCAAAGAAGGCGCAACAGTTCGGCGCCCACATTATGACCCGCACCAAGTGTGTTAACGCGCAGCGAGGCACCAAAGACTGGAAAGTGACATTGCGGGACATGACCGACGATTCGGAGGTCGTGGTATCCGCAAAGGCCATTGTGAACGCCTCTGGCCCCTGGGTCAGCCGTCTGTTCGGGGAGTCCCTCTCCATGCCGGCGCCCAAAATGATCCGCATGGTTAAAGGTAGCCATATCGTTGTTCCCCGCCTGAACAAGGGCACCGAAGCCTATATTCTCCAGAACGAAGATGAGCGAATCGTTTTCGTGATCCCTTACGAAGATCAGTTCTCCCTGGTAGGCACCACCGATGTGGATTACGAGGGCGATCCTCGCAAAGCAAGGATCTCGCCCGAGGAAACCCGATATCTTCTCGACATTGTCAATTCTCACTTCAAGCATCAGCTGGAACCGTCGGATGTTATCTGGTCATACTCCGGCGTGCGTCCGCTGATGGACGGTGAAGAGGAGAATGCGCAAAAGGCTTCACGAGACTACTCCTTCGAGGTCAACAGCGAGAAAGACAAGGCTCTGTTGATATCCGTTTTTGGTGGCAAGATCACCACCTATCGAAAGCTCGCTGAAGCGGCCACAGACAAGTTGTGTCAATTCTTTCCCGAAGCCCGCGGTCGGTGGACCAAAAAAGCGGTACTTCCCGGGGGCGAGTTTGACAACCAGGACGAACTGGCAGCTAACCTCAAGAGGGACTTCCCCTGGTTAGCAGACACTGTCATCGGACGCTATGTCCGCACCTACGGCATGACTTCCTATGATATTCTCCGGGGCTGCACTGCCATGAAAGACCTGGGCACCCTGTTTGCCGGCACTCTTTACGAGAGAGAAGTCGTACACCTGATCGAGAATGAGTGGGCCATGACCGCCGAGGACATTTTCTGGCGCCGCACCAAGCAGGGGCTTTACGCGTCTGATGAACAGGTCCGGGCGCTGGAGAACTACATCGCACTCAGGATCGGAGAAGGCTCCGAATCCGCGACTGCAGTGGCGGAATAACCTCCTCTTCGAACCAGGGATTGCGACGCAGCCAGAGATTGTTGCGCGGGCTGGGGTGCGGCATAGGCACCAGGTTCGGCCAGTACTGGCGCCACTGCCGAACGTTTTCAGTGACCGAGCGTGCGGCGTTGGGCAGATGCCAGGCATGAGCGTATTGCCCGATCACCAGCGTCAGCGCCACATTCGGCAAGCGCACCAGCAACGCCTGTCTCCAGGCCGGCGCACATTCCGGTCGCGGTGGCAGATCCCCCGATTTACCGGTGCCCGGGTAGCAAAACCCCATGGGCAGAATGGCGAGTTTCTGCTCGTCATAGAAATCCTCCCGCGACAGGTCCAGCCACTGACGCAGGCGATCGCCACTGGGATCGTTGAACGGCAAGCCGGTCTCGTGCACCCGCCGGCCCGGGGCCTGCCCGACCACCAGCAGCCGGGCCGATTCCGACAGCTGGATCACCGGTCGCGGGCCGCAGGGCAGCGAATCTGCACACAGAGTGCACGCACGCACCCGGCTCACCAGTTCCCGGAATGGCAGTTCAGACAGGGGGTCGGTCATGGGGTTACGTCATCCAGGCAATTGCATATATCGGACTTTCCCGTAACGATAGAGCCACACAACCCACTTCACAAGCACGCAAGGACACCCCATGAACGCGAAAGCTGGCCCTCTCACCCCGCCGGAGATCGATGTTGAAGAGTTCCGCAAAGTGGTGCGCAGCCGCCGTTCGATCCGCCGCTTCACCGACGAGCCCATCCCGGCCGACGTGTTGGACGACTGCCTGGAGCTGGCCACGCTGGCGCCGAATTCCAGCAACCTGCAACCCTGGGAATTCTTTGTGGTGCAATCTCCGGAGCTGCGCAAAAAACTGGCAACCGCCTGCCTGAACCAGAACGCGGCCAGAACGGCGCCGGTGTTGATCGGCATTGTGGCCCGTACCGATACATGGCGCGAACATGCCCGCCAGGCACTGGCGCAATGGCCGGAAGAAACCTTGCCGGGCATTGTCGAAAAATACTACACCCGCATTGCCCCCATCCATTACAACCAGGGGCCACTGGGTATACTCGGTGTGGCAAAGAAAACGGCGGGTCTGTTCGTCGGCCTCACCCGTCCGGTGCCGCGCGGGCCCTATTCCGCCACCGAGATGAAAATCTGGGCCACCAAGTCCACCGCACTGGCTGCGGAGAACCTGATGCTGGCGTTGCGGGCCCACGGATATGATTCATGCCCGATGGAGGGCTTTGACGATTGTCGCGTGCGCAAGCTGTTGAACGTGCCGCGCAAAGGCTTGGTGGTGATGGTTCTGGCCGCGGGCAGACGCGCCGAAAACGGTGTTTACAACCGCCAGTATCGCTTCGACAGGCAAACGTTGGTGCATTATCTCTGAGGATGGCCCTTGCGCGCTTTCTTGACCACGTACATGGCGTCATCGGCCCGGGCCAGCAAGGCGTCCGGGTCGGTTTCCCCGGCATGGCTGACCACCCCGCCCACGCTTGGGCCCGCATAGTCCAGCGACATCTCCGGCAGATCAAAACGGCCGCAGGTCACTTTGCGCAGCCGACCAAGGAATGCTTCGAGCCCGGCTTCCCCCTCCTCGGGTTTTGCCGCCGACAGCACCACGAATTCATCGCCACCATAGCGGCTGACCAGGTCACCGGCCCTTGACGCGCCCCGCAGGCAGACCGCCAGGCTCTGCAGGAACTGATCACCGACATCGTGACCGTGCTCGTCGTTGATCTGCTTGAAACCATCAAGATCCATAAACGCCACGTAAACCTTGCCACCGTTGCGCTGGGCAGCCGCCAGCATGCGTGCCAGCTCCTCGATGAGGTAACGGCGGTTAGCCAGCCCGGTCAGCGGGTCGTGAAGCGCGTAAACCGACAACTCCTGGTTCGCGCGCTCCAGTTGTTCCAGGTACTCCGCCCGCTCGGCAAGAAGCGACAGGTAATTCGAGCAACTGATGATCAGGCGTTGCTCGTTGTCATGATCGTCAACCGCGTCGGATTCAGTGGCCACCAGCAGGATGCCCGCCACCCGACCGGCCGCGGTTTCCACGCTGACCAGCGCCACCAGGGCCCGGGCGGTCAAACCAACACTCTGTAGCGCGGGTATCAGCCTGGAGACGTCGGTATGGGCCGCAAGAAAGGAATCCGGGTGCACGTTGTCGAACAGCGCGTCGGTCAGCGGTATCAGCTCATCGGTCTTGCCAGCGAGGTCCATCCACGACTCATCCGCCGCAGACAGAGCCCGACAGCTTCGTCCCTGCAGCTCGAACGGCACCGCCCGGTGCCAGCCCCCCTCGTTCTCCAGCAGCGCCGCCGACTCGGTGAGGCCGGCATGGAGGTCATCGGAACGGAAGCAAAGCTCGCCAATGGCGGCAATCAGCGCCACCGCTTCCAGCTTCTCTTCAGCCCGGTTGGCGCGGAGAATCGAGGCCTTGGCTGCAGCATCCCGGGCGATCTGGTAGGCAATCAGCTCGGAGCAGAGCTTGAGCACGTCAAAGGTGTCCTGACCCACGTGCCTGGACTCACTACTGGCCCCGCACAGGGTTCCATACGTTCCGCCATTCAGGTTGTGTACAGGCACGGTCAGGTAGGTTTTCAGGCCCAGCTTCTGGGCCGCTTCGGAATCCCCCCACAACTCAGGCACATTCGCGGTATAGAAGGTTCCTTCGTCCATGGCGCGCTTGCACAATGTATCGAACCACTGCACCGTCAGCCCTTCCGGGATGTTCATGTCGCCGGTATTTTCCGAAAACAGGATGGTCTGGGTCTGCTTCACCTCATCGATCACGGTGAGATAGGTGGATTCGAGGCCGGTGATGCGTTGCAAAAGCAAAAGAATGGGACGGGTGAGCTGCTCGAGGTTTTCAGCGCCGGATAGAGACCGTGCAAAATGAGTAAGTAACAAATCCATGCCGTGAATATGACTGCCGGTGACGGTGGGTGTCGGGCAAACCGGATCGTTGGCCCTGCCTTGTTATATGCAGATTAGACCTTTCGCACCCTGACAGCCAGTCACATCAGGCCTATACCTCCGGATTGCCCAGGGCCTCCGCGGCCCCCAGCAGGCCGGTGTAGGCCTCGGTCACCACGTACACCGGAGTAGACTCCAACAACGGGCGCATCCGGCCCTTGTCCTCAAAGCCATTGCGGAACGGGCTCTCGAGAAAAAACTCCAGGAAACGCGGCAGGATGCCACCACACAGGTACACGCCTCCCATGCTGCCCAGTGTCAGTGCCGCATTGCCCGCCACGCGCCCCAGAATTTCGCAGAAGTGCCGCAGACTTTGCCGCGCCAGCGGATCGGCGTGGCCGACCGCGGCGGCGGTGATCTTTTCCGGCCCGTCCAGGGGCGCCGGCAGCCCCTGAATCTCGGCGTGCGCCTGGTACAGGTTCAACAGCCCCTGCCCACACAGAATGCGCTCCACAGACACCCGCCCGAACCGGGCCTTGAGTATGCGCAGAATCGCCATTTCCACGTCATCCACCGGGGCAAAATCCACGTGGCCGCCCTCGGTCATCAGCGGCGCCCAGCCATTGGTGATCGGCACCAGGCCTGACACACCAAGCCCGGTGCCCGGGCCCATCACCAGTCGGGGCCGGCGGCTGTCACCCGGCCCTCCGCACACATGGACCAGATGATCGGCCGAGACATGGGGCACACCCAGCGCCATGGCGGTGAAATCGTTGATTACCTTGAACGCCCGCCACTGGAATTGCTGGCGCACCTCTTCGGTGTCAAAACTCCAGTGGTTGTTGGTCATCCGCACCCGGGTGCCCCGAACCGGGGATGCAACCGCCAGGCAGGCTTCGGAAACCGCCTCAATGCCTGCCTTGTGCAGGTAGTCGACGATGGCCGAGTCCAGATTGTCATAGTCGCGGCAGGGCAACACGGCAATCGCCTCGGGTTTGACCTGCCCCCTGCGCACCAGCGCAAAGCGGGCGTTGGTGCCGCCAATATCCCCTACCAGGGCGAATTCGAGATCGGTCATGCGTTGTGGTTCCAGAAAAAACAGGCGCCTTCCTCGGGGTGACTGGCAGAACGTCGCATCCAGCCAAACAGCTCCCGTCCATAGCCCTGATGATACCCGGTCAGATCGGCTTTTTCAGAATCACGGCCCGCCAACTCGTCCGCATCAACCAATACGGACAGCTCGCCGTGTTCCGCATCCACACGCACCAGATCGCCGTCGCGAAGCCGCGCCAGTGGGCCGCCATCCAGCGCTTCCGGGTACACGTGAATGGCCGCCGGTACCTTGCCCGAGGCCCCGGACATTCGCCCGTCGGTGACCAGCGCCACGCGGAACCCGCGGTCCTGCAGCACACCCAGGTATGGGGTCAGCTTGTGCAACTCCGGCATACCGTTGGCCTTGGGCCCCTGGAAGCGCACCACAACCACACAATCGCGATCCAGATGGCCCGCCTCGAACGCGGCCTTCAGGTCGTTCTGGTCATTGAACACCACTGCGGGCGCCTCGACCTGTCGTTGCTCCGGCGCCACCGCCGACACCTTGATCACCCCGCGTCCGAGGTTGCCATCCAGCACTTTCAATCCCCCGTCTGGCGCAAAAGGCGCGGCGGCAGAACTGAGCACCTCTGGCGCCCGGCTGGCTTGCGGTGCCGGCGACCACACCAGCTGGTCGTTCTCCAGCTCCGGCATGCGGGTGTACTGCTCAAGCCCCGGCCCCACCACCGTCTGCACGTCATTATGAAGAAAGCCGCTGCTCAGCAATTCGCGGATCAGGAACGGTGTACCACCGGCCTCGTGAAACGCGTTGATGTCCTCCTGGCCATTGGGGTAAATGCGGGTCATCGACGGCACCACCGACGACAACTCGGCGTAGTCGTTCCAGTCGATGATCACGCCCGCCGCACGGGCAATCGCAATCCAGTGAATGGTGTGATTGGTCGAGCCACCGGTCACCAGCAGCGCCACCAGGGCATTGACGATGGCCTTCTCGTCCACCATGTCGCCCAGCCCCAACTCGCCGCCGTGGGGTTGTGATAGCCGGATAACCTGCTCGGTGGCGGCACGGGTCAGGCGGTCGCGAAGCGGTGTGCCCGGATTCACGAAGGCCGAGCCGGGCAAGTGCAGGCCCATCACCTCCACCAGTAACTGGTTGCTGTTGGCAGTGCCGTAGAAGGTGCAGGTGCCGGGACTGTGGTAGGACTTGCTCTCTGCCTCCAGCAGCTCCTCTTTTCCAATTTTGCCCTCCGCATAGAGCTGCCGGATACGCTGCTTTTCCTTGTTCGGCAAGCCGGAGGGCATCGGGCCGGCCGGCACCAGAACGGTGGGCAGATACCCGAAACTGAGGGAGCCGATCAACAGACCCGGCACGATCTTGTCGCAAATACCCAGCAACAGCGTGGCATCAAACATGTTGTGGCTCAGGGCCACCGCAGTGCTCATGGCAATGACATCCCGGGAAAACAGGCTGAGCTCCATGCCGGGCTGGCCCTGGGTCACACCGTCGCACATGGCCGGTGTGCCACCGGCAAACTGCGCTACGGAACCCATGCCGTGGGCAGCGTCGCGGATAATGTCGGGGTACCCATGGTACGGCTGGTGCGCCGAGAGCATGTCGTTGTAGGCAGACACGATGGCCACGTTGGCCTTGTTCATGAACTTCAGCGTGTCTTTGTCCGACGCGCTGCACGCGGCGAAACCATGGGCAAGATTACCGCAGGACAGCGTGCTGCGGTGTGGCGACTGCGCCTTCAGCGCGTTCATTCTGGCGAGGTAGTCCCCGCGGCTGGCGCGGCTGCGCTCAATGATTCTCTGTGTCACCTTTTCAACCACAGGATGCATCCGGATCCCCTCCCTATACGGTTAATGCCTTGAATAATTAGACGTAAGTTTACGTTCTTTTTTTCGGTTATTCACCTGTAACCGTTCATTTATCCATTTTATGTTGTTATATTTACTACATTAGGGCAGCACAAAAAACAACCAGAAATGGAGCACCAACATGACAATCCGCATAGCAATCAATGGCTTCGGGCGAATCGGCCGCAACGTGCTGCGGGCGCTCTACGAAAATGACTACCGCAAGCAGTTGCAGGTTGTTGCCATCAACGATCTGGGCGATGCCGAGACCAATGCTCACCTGCTGAAATACGACAGCGTACACGGTCGATTTGACGGCATCGTCAGCCACGACACCGAATCCCTCGCGGTGAATGGCGACCGTATCGCCATTACCGCTATTCGTAACCCGGAAGAACTGCCCTGGAAAGATTTCCATGTGGACGTAGCACTAGAATGCACCGGGCTGTTCACCTCGCGCGCGGACGCAGCCAGGCATCTGACAGCCGGGGCCCGTAAAGTCATCATTTCCGCGCCATCCGCTGATGCCGATGCGATGATCGTTTACGGCGTCAACCATAATCAATTGTCGCCGGACCACAACGTTATTTCCAATGCATCCTGCACCACCAACTGCCTCGCGCCGGTGGCGGACGCACTGCATCGCGTTGTTGGTATTGAAAGTGGCCTGATGACCACCATTCACTCCTACACCAACGACCAAAAACTGAGCGACGTCTATCACACGGATCTGTATCGTGCCCGCTCCGCTACCCAATCCATGATCCCCACCAGGACCGGTGCCGCAGCCGCCATAGGCAAAGTCATTCCGGAACTGGACGGCAAGCTTGACGGTCTTGCGGTGCGAGTGCCCACCATCAACGTGTCACTGGTGGATTTCGGGTTCATCGCCAGCCGCGACACCTCGGTGGATGAAATCAACCAGGCTGTCAGGGCGGCTGCCGAGCATAACCCGGTGCTGGGCTACAATACGGAGAAACTGGTCAGTGTCGACTTCAACCACAACGCCCTGTCCAGCGTGTTCGACGCCAATCACACTCGGGTTCTCGGCCGTCACGTAAAAGTCATGGCGTGGTACGATAATGAATGGGGATTCTCCAACCGCATGTTGGACAACGCCCTCGCCCTGATCAAGGCCAGCCAGTAAGCGCATCCTTTGCGGGTTAAGCCCCATGGTGCACAAGTCACAACGGTTTCTTCACAAGGACATAAAGATCATGCTCAGGCGCACCAAGATCGTCGCCACCCTCGGCCCCGCGACCGACTCACCGGAATCCCTTGCCGCCATTATCGCGGCGGGTGTGGACGTAACCCGCTTGAACTTTTCCCACGGCAGCGCCGAGGACCACATCGAGCGCGCACGGCGAGTGCGGGAAACCGCCGCTTCACAGGGTCGGTTTGTGGCGCTCCTGGCCGATCTCCAGGGCCCGAAACTTCGCATTGCCCGTTTCCGTGACAACAAGGTGACCCTGAAAGCCGGCCAGGAATTCGTGCTCGATGCCAGCATGGACAAGGAAAACGGCGATGAACACCGGGTCGGCATTGACTATGAGCAGCTGATTGACGACGTGGTCGCCGGCGACATCCTGGTGCTGGATGACGGCCGCATTGAAATGGAAGTGACCGCCGTAGACGGCAGCAGCATCACATCCCGAGTGCTGATCGGCGGCCCCCTCTCCAACAACAAGGGCCTGAACAAGCGCGGTGGCGGCCTGTCCGCCGATGCGCTGACGGACAAAGACAAAAAAGACATTGTGACCGCTGCCCGCCTCGGGGCGGACTACGTCGCGGTGTCGTTTGTCCGCACCGCCGAAGACATGCACGTTGCCCGCCGCCTGCTGAGCGACGCCGGCTCCGAAGCACACCTGGTGGCCAAGATCGAGCGGGCCGAACTGGCTCACGACAACGCCGCCCTGGACGCGGTGATCGAGGCGTCGGATGCGGTCATGGTGGCCCGTGGCGATCTGGCCGTTGAAATCGGCGACGCCGAGCTGGTGGGTGTACAGAAACACATCATCCAGCGGGCCCGGGTACTGAACAAGGTGGTCATCACCGCCACCCAGATGATGGAATCCATGATCGACAACCCGATGCCGACGCGCGCCGAGGTATCCGATGTGGCCAATGCGGTGATGGATTACACCGACGCCGTGATGCTGTCCGCCGAGACCGCGGTGGGCGATTACCCGAAAGAGGCGGTCGAAGCCATGGTGCGCATCTGCCTCGGCGCCGAGAAGCACCCCTCGATGCACCAGTCCAAACACCGTATCCACGAAAGCATGGAAATGGTGGATGAGGCCATCGCCCTGTCGGCGATGTATGCGGCCAATCACCTGGACGGGGTTACGGCCATCATCTGCATGACCGAAACCGGCGCCACGCCGCTGCTGATGTCTCGCATCAAGTCCAGCCTGCCGATCTTTGCATTCTCACGGCACCACTCCACCCAGCACCGGGTTGCCATGTTCCGGGGCGTGCAGACGGTTCCGTTTGATTCCGCAAAAATACCCAACGAGCGCACCAACGCATTGGCGGTGTCGGAGCTGGTGAATCGTGGCGTGGTCAAGGCCGGTGATCTGGTGGTGATGACCAAGGGTGATTACGTGAACGCCCAGGGCGGCACCAACACCATGAAGATCGTACGGGTGGGCAACGACATCCGCTGACAACACCGGGTGAGCGACCATGGGCATGGTCGCTCACCATACGCTCCTGCCCCCTCTCCTACAGATCCGCCAGGCTCTCACGGGCCACTTGCGAAACGGCGGCCCAGTCTTTGCCTGCAATCACCCCGGCCGGGGTCAGCCAACTTCCGCCCACGGCATGCACATTAGCGAGCGCCAGGTAATCCCGGGCGGTTTCACGGCGAATCCCCCCGGTCGGGCAGAACGATACATCCGGAAAGGGGCCGGCAAAGGCTTTCAGTGCTGGTATACCGCCGGCAACTTCAGCGGGAAAGAACTTGAATTCACGATACCCCAGGTTATAGCCCACCATCAGTTCAGAAATGGTGGAAATTCCCGGCAGCAAGGGCGCCTCTGACGTCAGGCCAAACTCCAGAATGGCCTCGGTAACACCCGGTGTGATCACGAATTGCGCGCCAGCCGCCTCGACCTGGCGATACTGGGCGATGCTGGTCACGGTGCCGGCGCCCACCCAGGCGTCCGGAATGGCCTGACGTACCGCTTCAATGGCTTTTACGCCGTGTTCGGTGCGCAGGGTGATCTCCAGCACGCGGATGCCGCCATCCACCAGCGCCCGACACAGCGGTATCGCATCATCCGGGTCGTTGATGGCAATCACCGGAATCAGGGGCGAGGCCGCAAGCACCGTCTGCACGCGCTCACGATGGAAATCGGACAGTTGATTCATGGTCTTCTCCAATAAATGGGCCGGAATAATTGCGCCGTATCAGGGGCTCCAGAACACCTGCAATCCGGGCTTCAGAAACGCACGCACCGGCATCGCCAGCGCATCGTCCGGGTTTTCAAGCGCCCGGTTCAGGGTATCCAGCTTGTCGGCGCCCTTCAGGTGCAATGCAGTGAAACGGGCCCCACTCAACACCGGCCGGGTCAGCGTGATGCGCGGCTGAGCCTGAGACGGCGGCGTCATGGCGGCGACCACCGCGGGGCAGCCAGCATCCATTGCGAATGGCAGTTCCGGGGCATCGGGGAACAGAGAGGCGGTGTGGCCATCGTTGCCCATCCCCAGAACAAGCACGTCCAGTGGCTGGGCCAGAGAAGCCAACTCCGCCCGGACCGCATCCAGACCCTGCGCGGGAGTTTCACCCTCCTGCTTGAGGGAGAGAAAACGTGCCGCAGCGGCCTTGCCCTGCAGCAACGACGACTTCACCAGACGGGTATTGCTGGCCGGATCCGCTTCGCCCACCCAGCGCTCATCCGCCAGCACAACCGTGACACCGGACCAGTCCAGATCCTTGTTCGCCAGGGCTTCGAAAAACGGCACCGGTGTTGAACCGCCGGACACCACCAGCGTCGCCTGCCCGGCTTCGGCCAGACGGCTGCGCAACACCTCTGCCACCGCATCCGCCAGCGCAAGCGCCACCTGCTGCGGACTGTCACCGAACCGCCGCTCAATCCCGTGGGGCAGTCGAATCTCAGGCGTCCTCATACCAGCTCCTCCCGTCCCGCGTGATCATCGCAATCGATGCCACCGGCCCCCAGGTGCCCGCTGCGTATCGCTTGGGGGGCTCACCACTGTCATTCCAGTTGCGGATCACGCGATCCACCCATTTCCAGGCATGCTCGACTTCGTCCCGGCGCACGAACAGGTACTGGTTGCCTTTCATCACCTCCCACAACAATCGCTCATAGGCATCGGGAATGCGGTCCGTATCGAACGTTTCCGAGAATGTCAGCTCCAGCGGACCCTGGCGCAGGCGCATGCCCTTGTCCAGCCCCTGGTCCTTGGTCAGGATTTTCAGCGACATCCCCTCATCGGGCTGAAGGCGGATGATCAGCTTGTTGTTGGCCAGATGCTTCTGGTCCGGATCAAAGATGTAATGGGGCGCCGGCTTGAAGTGGATAATGATCTGCGACAGCTTCTCCGGCAGCCGTTTTCCGGTGCGGATGTAAAACGGCACGCCGGACCACCGCCAGTTCTCGATCTCGGCTTTCAGCGCCACGAAGGTTTCGGTGCCACTCCCTTTGTTGGCGCCCTCCTCCTCCAGGTACCCGGGCACCGGCTTACCGTTGCTGGTGCCGGCCGTGTACTGGCCCCGCACCACATGGCTGTCCATCAACTCCGGGGTGATGTCCCGCAGGGCTTTCAGCACTTTCACTTTCTCGTCCCGGATGCTGTCTGCTGACAGGTCCGAGGGCGGATCCATGGCGATAAGACACAGCAGTTGCAACAGGTGGTTCTGGATCATGTCACGGATCTGGCCGGCTTTATCGAAATACCCCCAGCGCCCTTCGATACCCACGCTTTCGGCAACGGTAATTTCCACGTGTGAGATGTGGTTCTGGTCCCACTGAGAGGCAAACAGATTGTTGGCAAATCGCAGCGCAATCAGATTCTGTACGGTTTCCTTGCCCAGGTAGTGGTCGATGCGGAAGAGCTGGTCCTCGCGGTAGACCTCGCCCAGCTCATCGTTTATCACCTTCGATGAGGCAAGATCGTGGCCGATCGGCTTCTCCACCACGACCCGGGTCTTGTCTGTACAGCAACTGGCACTGCGAAGATTGCGGGCAATCTCGCCGTACATGGCCGGCGGCGTGGCCATGTAGACAATAAGGTTACTGTCCGGCGCACCGCGCCACTCGTTCAGGGCCGCGAAACCCGCTGAATCGGTGAAATCCAGATAAAGATAATCGATGCGCTGCAGGAAGGTCTCAGCAAGGGCCTCGTCAAACTCTGCCGGCTTGACGTGCTCCCTGAGCTTGTCCCTCAGGAGCTTCCGCACGCCCGCAGTGTCGGACTTGTCCCTGGCAATCGCCAGGATACGGCTGCCCTGATCAAGCAGACCGGAGCGGTCAAGCTGGTACAGCGCCGGAAAGAGCTTACGCTGCGCCAGGTCCCCAAGGGCACCGAACATCATCAGGTCTGAGCGGGTATGGTTGTTGTCAGCCATTGCTTCCTTCTCTTTTAACAACGCCAAATGTAGTAATTCTAAACAAATAATGACATCAGAGTTTACTGAATCCAAGAATTAAATCGCATTTATGATATTTTTACTACCGCATATTCCGGGAAAACACGGTATAATCACCGCAAAATACGCTAACGACCGCCGATGAATTCAGGGAGTACCTTTCCATGGCCGCGCACCAGGCGAACCGCGACGATAACCTGATTGAAGACATCCAGTCCCGCCTCGACAGCCTCAACAAGTCCGAGCGCAAGGTGGCCGAAGCCATCCTCCGGGACCCCAGCGCCGCCACCCGCTATAGCATTGCAGCCCTTGCCCGTGCAGCAGACGTCAGCGAGCCCACTGTAAACCGGTTTTGCCGCGGCTTTTCAGCGACCGGTTTTCCCGACTTCAAGATTCGCCTGGCCCAGAGCATTGCCACCGGCACCCCCTACGTGGGCCAGAACGTCGAGCCGGACGACACTGTGGCCGAATTCGCTGACAAGATCGTGCTGAGCACGATCGCCAGCCTGGACAAGGCTCGCCAGGCGCTGGACCCAAAGGCTCTGGCCACCGCCATCGACTATCTCATCCAGGCCAAACAGATCAATTTCTTTGGCATGGGCGGCTCCGCACCGGTTGCCTTGGACGCCCAGCACAAGTTCTTTCGCTTCAATATCCCGGTGATGTCCTACGATGACGCTCTCATGCAACGCATGGTCGCTGCCGGCTCCAGCACCGGTGACGTCATTGTGATGATCTCCTACACCGGCCGCACCCGCGAAACCGTCGACATCGCCAGAATCGCCCGGGCCAATGGCGCAACCGTGATTGGCATTACCAACCCGGACTCCCCTCTCGGCGATGCCTGCACCGTGGTTCTGGAAGTCACCGCTCCAGAGGACACTGAGGTCTACATGCCCATGTCATCGCGGATCATTCACTTGACGGTGATCGACATTCTGGCGACCGGCGTCACACTCAAGCGTGGTGCAGACTTCCTAAGCCACTTGAAAAAGATCAAGGAAAGCCTGAAACCCACCCGCTTCCCGTCCGAGTAGCCCTGCCTTATACGGTAGCAGAGTCACCGGATGCATGACTCATCCTTCTACGCCCCTCCTCCCCCCGAAAACTCACCCCCCTTTTTCTTCAGGGCGGAGGATGCAGCGCTTGCTGTGTTACCGGAGTATGAAATCCGGTTTCCCAATGTCTGATTGGCAGAAGCTGCAATCAAGGGAGCCTGATGCCTGATCCGGACTGACGCCAGATGGTGGCAGCAAACGACTGGCCCGCTTCCCTGACATTCAAAAATGACAAAAAGCACAGGACACAGATGATGCACAACAATAAGCGCCTCCTTGCGAACAAACTTCCCCTGGCCACAGCGGTAACAGCCGCCATCATGGCAACGCCCGCTGTCGCGGTCGACTTTCACGGGTATGCCCGCGCGGGCGCATCCACCAATCTCAACAGCGGCGGCGAGCAGACTTGCTTCGGCAACGGCGCAACCGGCCACTACGTCGGGCGCCTGGCAGATGAGTGCGACACCTACGCCGAGATCAGTCTGGGCGACGAACTCTACAACGAGGATGGTCGGTCGTTCCGATTCGAATCCATGGTCTCCTACGGCGCCGACAACCAGGGCAACGACTTCCAGAGCTTTACCCGGAACGACACCGGCGGCGCCTACGATGGTGGCGATATCGCACTGCGCCAGCTCTACATCAGTGGCAACAACGTGATCGACGCCCTGCCCGGCTCCACGCTCTGGGCCGGCAAGCGATATTACCAGCGCCTGGATGTGCACCATCTGGACCTGTATTACCTGAACAACTCCGGCTACGGCGCCGGTGTTGAGAACATTGCAGCAGGCCCGGGCAAGCTGTCGGTTGCCTATGTCAACCACGACAACCCTGACGGCGCGACCTCCGAGATCGTACAGAACAACAAGTTCGATCTGCGCTACGCCTTCCCGGTGGGCGACAACACCCTGACGCTCGTCGGCGTATACGCCATGGCCGATCTCACTGACGAGCAGGAAGATCTGGGCATTGAAGACGAGAACGGCTACCACTTCCTGGCTGAACTGGCGTCCGGATTCATGGGCGGATTCAATAAATTTGTGGTCCAGTACGGCGCCGACTCCATGGGTTTTACCGGCTTTGAGGCCGGAGGCCCCGGCCGCGTGGATAACAGCAACGTGGCCGGCTATCTAGAAAGCAGCTGGCGCATTCTTGATCACGGCGTGGTCAAGCTCACCGACACCTGGGAGATGGGCTACTCCGCCCTGTACCAGCAAGGCAAGCCCTTCGAATCGGCACAGGAAGACGCCGAGCGCTACAGTGTGGTGGTTCGCCCCACTTACAACTGGAGCCCCATCAGCAGCACGGCGGTTGAAATCGGTTACGACAACGTGACGTTCAACGGCGTGGATGCCGAATCCCAGGATCTGCAGAAAGTAGCGGTCGCACAGCAGTGGCAGGCCGGTCCCGGCTATTGGGCGCGCCCGGTTATCCGCACCTATGCCGCGGCCTTCTTCGGCGATCAGGCTGAAGGCGCCCGAAGCGGCAATGGCATCGACGGCGACATCCAGATCGGTGCCCAGATCGAGGCCTGGTGGTAAGGCTTTAAACCACTCTCTATTGTTGGACTTCTTGGGCCGCGCTCGCCGGCCCTTTTTTGTGCCCCAACAAAAAACCCGGCAAAGGCCGGGTCTTGCAAACAAGGCACCCCGCAGGGTGCCTTTTCTCAGTTCCGGGTCACTTCCGCCCGCTCGCGGAGATATTGCTGGTAGGCCGCGTATTCCCGCTGACCCTCCATGGACGCCAGAAAACCGCGCAACTGCTCCAGCTCACCGCTGTCCTCGTCAATATCGCCTTCGTTCACCCTGTCCAGGGCAATGATGGCGACACCACTGCCGGTCAGCGCCTTGCCATAATTGACCGAGCCATCCTGCGGACGGTCAATCGAGAACACCGCTGAGATAAGCTCGCGGCCGATGTCGGAGACGTTGCGGGACTGACCGGTGTACTCCGCCCACTCACCAAGCTCCAGCGCCTCGACGTCAGTGCCCGCCTCCAGCTCCGCGATCAATGACTCAGCCCGGTCACGCAGGGCGTCGCGGGTTTTCTGCTCGAGCAGCACAGAACGAATGTCTTCCCGGACCTCGTCGAGGGGACGTTCCTCTGCTTCGTAATAATTCTTGACCCGGGCCACCACCGACACGTTGTCGCCCACATCGATCAGCTCGGTGTTGAAGCGGTCTTTCACAACGTCATCGGAGAACAGTTGACGCACCAGACCGGCGTGGTCAAACGGTGCACTACCACCCTCGCGGGTGACATCGCTGGCCTCGCGAATCTCCAGATCCAGCTCTTCGGCCGGGGCGTTAAGATCGTCCGCAGCGTAGGCGGAATCCGCCAGCTGTGTGCGCACTTCAGCGAACCGCTCCTGCGCCTGACGCTCGGCCAGGTCACGACGCAACTCACCTTCCATCTCTTCCAGCGGCGGCACGTCCGACTTCCTCACATCTAGCAATTTGATCAGATGCACGCCAAAACTGGTGGTAACGGGGTCCGATACTTCATCCTTTTCAAGCGCAAACAGCGCCTCATCAAAGGCTTCGTCGTAGACACCACGCTCAGCAAAGCCAAGATCGCCCCCTTCAGCGGCGGACATAGTGTCGGCTGAGAACTCTTCCGCCAGATCTTCAAAAGTCTCACCGGCTTCCAGACGCTCCTGAATCGTTGCCATGGTCTCCGAGGTGTCGGCCCCTTCCTCCAGCAGAATGTGCGCCGCACGGCGCTCTTCCGCCGCCAGATCCGCCGCACGCTCCTGATAGTAAGCTTCCAGATCTTCCTGGCTCACTTCTACGGTTTCCGCCAACGCTTCCAACGAGAGCGCAATGTATTCGGCATCCACGCGCTCAGGCAGGCGATAGTCGTCCAGATTGTTCTGGTAATAGGTTTCAATGTCGTTGTCACTCACCTCAATGTCCTCGCGGACATCCTCAGCGGACACGGTCACCACCCGGAAATCCCGGGTCTGATTCTGGATCCGCAGCAGTTGGGCAACGTTCTCATCCGTCACCACACCGCTCTGGGCAATGCCGGCCCGGATCTGGTTCACCACATACTGTTTGCGCATGGCCTCGCGGAATTCGCCGATACCCATACCCATATTGCGCACAGTCGCCACAAACCGATCCTGATTGAACGTTCCGTCCACCTGGAACTGCGGCATCTGGGTAATCAGCGAGTCGATGTCCTGATCAGACAGCTCCAGCCCTTGCTCATTGGCATCGTGAATCAGCACCTGCTCCTGGATCAGCGACTCGAGCACATCGCGACGGATCTCATCTTCATCGAGCATGGCCGGATCGGGATTCTCCATCGCCGACAGGCGGCGCTGGCCCTCCATCTGGACCACGCGCAGGAACTCCCGCTCGGTAATGGCTTCACCGTCGACGCTGGCGACTTCCGATTCGCCGGAGAAACCGCCGATGATGGATTCCACACCCCACAGAGACATAACAACGATCAACAGACCAATGATGATTTTGGCAATAGTGCCCTGGGAATTATCCCGAATATCTTGAAGCATGTTTCTCCCGAATCCCTGATCAGAATCGAACCAGTGGCTGGCGCGACATCTTTAAAGCCGGAGGCTTAACGTAAAAAGGCGCACCCTGAACGGAATGCGCCTTGAATTCATCTGGAGCGGGCTGGCTTCGGAGCTGACCCCGGGCCAACCGCTCCGGCAGCATCCGTATGACCGGTGCTGCCTGAGAAAGAAACCGTTTACTTAACGGCGTCTTTCAGGGCCTTACCTGCCTTGAACCCAGGCACTTTGGAGGCCGCAATCTTGATCTCCGCGCCAGTCTGCGGGTTGCGACCAGTACGGGCAGCACGCTCTTTAACAGAGAAAGTGCCAAAACCGATCAGAGTAACCTGATCGCCTTTTTTCAGGGCACCGGTGATGGAGTTGGTCATTGCGTCCAGAGCACGGCCAGCGGCGGCTTTGGAGATATCTGCGGACTCTGCAATTGCATCGATAAGTTCGGACTTGTTCACACTAAACCCCTTCGATTTCAGGTTGAAGATGTTATAGGTTGGATTGTTTTTTCTCGGACGTTCTCGACTATCGCATAAGCGGTCAGAGAATTCCATTCTTCAGTTTTTTTATTCCTTGCGGTTGTTAACCGGTATTCGGAATAGGCACTTACTGCGCGGGAGCCCTTGGTATTGGCTGCTTCACGGCGAAACAGTTATACCAACGGGCTCTCCGGCATGTCAACAACTCATCAAGGGTTTAATGTGTATTTATGCGTTCCGCACTGTCGGAATCGTCGTCCCTGGGTTTGCCGGAACCGGTTTCCGATGATGAATCCGCCGACCGCGGTTCCGGCGGATACGCCAGCGCCACGTCCAGCACCTCGTCGATCCATTTCGCCGGGATGATCTCCAGAGATTCCTTGATGTTGTCCGGTATCTCCTTGAGATCGCGCACATTTTCGTCGGGGATCACAACGGTCTTGATGCCCCCGCGATGGGCGGCAAGCAGCTTCTCCTTGAGCCCGCCGATGGGCAGCACACGCCCCCTCAGGGTGATCTCACCGGTCATGGCTACATCAGCGCGAACCGGGATTTTGGTCAGCGCAGAAATCAGTGCGGTACACATGCCGATACCGGCACTCGGACCGTCTTTCGGCGTTGCACCCTCCGGCACGTGCACGTGCAGATCGTGTTTCTCGTGAAAATCATCGGCAATACCGAGACCCTGTGCCCGGCTCCGGACCACCGTCAAGGCGGTCTGGATGGACTCCTGCATGACGTCACCGAGTGAACCGGTCTTCACCACACGTCCTTTGCCACTGGTCAGCGCACACTCGATAGTGAGCAGCTCACCGCCCACCTGGGTCCAGGCCAGACCGGTGACCTGACCGATCTGGTTGGTTTCCTCCGCCAGACCGTACTTGAACTTCTTGACGCCGGAATAGTCCTCCAGCATCTCCTGGGACAGGGTTACCGACGCCTTGTCGCCGCTTTCAACGTGCTGGCGCACCACCTTACGGCAGATCTTGGCGATCTCGCGCTCCAGACCCCGCACACCGGCCTCACGGGTGTAGTACCGGATCAGGTCCCGCAGCGTTTCTTCCGGGATGGTCAGCTCGTCCTTGCGCAGGCCGTTGGCCTTGATTTGCTTGGGCAGCAGGTAGCGCAATGCGATATTGACCTTTTCATCCTCGGTGTAGCCCGGGATACGGATGATTTCCATCCGATCCAGCAGCGCCGACGGGATGTCCATGGAGTTGGAGGTACAGACGAACATCACGTCCGACAGGTCGTAGTCCACCTCGAGGTAATGATCGTTGAAGGTATGGTTCTGCTCCGGATCCAGCACCTCCAGCAATGCAGACGCGGGATCACCGCGGTGATCCATACCCATCTTGTCGATTTCGTCGAACAGGAACAGCGGGTTCTTGACGCCGACCTTGGACAATTTCTGCAACAGCTTGCCGGGCAATGCACCGATGTAGGTTTTGCGGTGACCGCGAATTTCCGCTTCGTCACGCACGCCACCAAGAGCCATGCGGGTGTACTTGCGATTGGTCGCGCGGGCAATGGACTGGCCGAGCGAGGTCTTACCCACCCCGGGAGGCCCGACCAGGCACAACACTGGTCCCTTCACTTTCTTCACCCGGCTTTGCACGGCCAGGTACTCGAGTATGCGCTTCTTCACCTCATCAAGGCCGTAGTGGTCCTTGTCGAGGATCTCACGAGCCTTTTCGATGTCGTGACGAACGCGGCTGCGCTTTTTCCACGGCACGGCCAGCATCCAGTCAATGTAGCCGCGCACCACCGTGGCCTCGGCCGACATCGGCGACATCATCTTAAGCTTGTTCAGTTCGGCCTCGGTTTTCTTGAGGGCTTCCTCGGGCAAGCCGGCTTCCTCAAGTTTCTGTTCAAGCTCCTCGAAGTCGTTGTTGCCCTCGCCCAGGTTACCCATTTCCTTCTGGATAGCCTTCATCTGCTCGTTCAGATAGTACTCGCGCTGACTGCGCTCCATCTGTTTTTTGACGCGGCCGCGGATTCGCTTCTCGACCTCGATCAGGTCGATCTCGCCGTCCAGTTTGCCGAGCAGCAGATCGACGCGCTTGCGCACATCCAGCGCTTCGAGCAATTCCTGCTTTTCCGGGATCCGCATTTCCAGGTGCGCCGCCATGGTATCGGCGAGGCGCTCCACATCAGTAATGCCGGTGAGCGCGTTGGACACCTCCGAAGGCACCTTCTTGGACAGCTTGACGTACTTTTCAAACTCGTCCATCAGGGTTTTGACCAGAACGTCCTCTTCGCGATCCGGCAAGGTGTCCTCGTCCATCATCATGGCTTTGCCCGACAGGTACTCCCCCTCTTCGATGCCACTCAGGGTGGCCCGGGCATTGCCCTCTACCAGCACCTTTACGGTGCCGTCCGGCAGACGCAACATTTGCAGCACCGTCGCCAGCGTGCCCATATCGAACACGTCATCCGGGCCGGGCTCGTCAGTGGAGGCATCCCGTTGTGCGACCAGCAGAATTTCCTTGCTGCCTTCCATTGCGGCTTCCAGTGCCTGGATGGATTTTTCGCGCCCCACAAACAACGGGACGACCATGTGCGGGAACACCACCACATCTCGCAACGGGAGCAACGGGTATTCGTGCACAGACTCTTCAGGTATCCGGGTCATAAGGAATCCTCTGACGACGTTTCTTTCAGCATATCACCCATCATTGGGGCGACAGCGAAAATTGCAATCTTTTTACCAAATGAAACAGGCGGGGAAACGCGGTTTACAGAACAATAAAAAAGGGCGTTGCCGCCCTTTTTTATACGTCACGATCTTCCGGAACGAATCAGTCCTCCGGGACCGCCTTGGCGTGGTCGCTGCTCGCGTAGATCTTGAACGGCTCGGAATCGCCGCTGATCACGCTCTCGTCGATCACCACCTTGGTGACATCGTGCTCGGAGGGGATCTGATACATGGTATCCAGCAGGGTCGCTTCCATGATGGAGCGCAGTCCCCGGGCGCCGGTTTTCCGCACCATAGCCTTGCGGGCCACCGCCCTCAGGGCTTCTTCGCGGAAATCCAGCTCCACACCTTCCATGTCGAACAACTTCTGATACTGCTTGGTCAGCGCGTTCTTGGGTTCGGTGAGGATCTGTATCAGCGCTTCCTCATCCAGCTCGGTCAGCGTTGCCACCACCGGCAAACGACCCACGAACTCGGGAATCAGGCCGTACTTCACCAGGTCCTCGGTCTCGACATCCTTGATGATGTCGCCGGTGTTCTTGGTGTCGTCCGGGCTTTTCACCGACGCCGAGAAGCCGATGCTGCTGCGCTCGGAGCGTTCCTGAATCACCTTATCCAAACCGGCAAAGGCACCACCACAAATGAACAGCATGTTGCCGGTGTCCACCTGCAGGAACTCCTGCTGGGGATGTTTGCGGCCGCCCTGGGGCGGAACCGAGGCTACCGTGCCCTCGATCAGCTTCAACAGGGCCTGCTGCACCCCTTCGCCAGACACGTCCCGGGTAATCGAGGGGTTGTCCGACTTGCGGGATATCTTATCGATCTCGTCGATGTAGACAATGCCGCGCTGGGCCTTGTCGACGTCGTAATCGCACTTCTGCAGCAGTTTCTGGATGATGTTTTCAACGTCTTCACCCACGTAACCGGCTTCGGTCAGGGTGGTGGCGTCGGCGATGGTAAACGGCACGTTCAGCATGCGCGCCAGGGTCTCAGCCAGCAGCGTCTTGCCGCTACCGGTCGGGCCGATCAGCAGGATGTTGCTCTTGCCCAGCTCGACCTCGGCCTTACCCTCACCATAGCGCAAGCGCTTGTAATGGTTGTAGACCGCCACCGACAGCACGACCTTGGCGCGATCCTGGCCAATGACGTATTCGTCGAGCGTATCGCGAATTTCAGCGGGAGTGGGAAGACGGTCGCTGGCTTCTTCCTGTGCATTCTCCTGAATCTCTTCACGGATAATGTCGTTGCACAGGTCGACGCACTCGTCGCAGATGAACACCGAGGGCCCTGCAATGAGCTTACGGACTTCATGCTGGCTCTTTCCACAAAACGAGCAGTAGAGCAACTTGCCGTTATCGTCGCCCCTGCCGTTTCTTTCATCTGCCATTGAAATACCTCTGATCTTGGTTTGCCGGCGTTACTGGCTGATACGCCGGCCAAGGATGATGCGATTACCTTCAGTATTATTTATTCGGTACGCGCTTATCAAGTATAGAATCAATCAGGCCATAGTCTTTGGCCTGCTGCGGATCCATGAAGTTGTCGCGATCCGTGTCCTTCGAAATGGTCTCCAGATCCTGCCCGGTATGATGGGCAAGGATGGAGTTGAGGGTGTGACGGATCTTCAGAATTTCACGGGTGTGAATTTCAATGTCCGTGGCCTGCCCCTGGTAACCGCCCAGCGGCTGGTGAATCATCACCCGCGAATTGGGCAGACACGCGCGCTTGCCCTCTGCACCACCTGCCAGCAGGAACGCACCCATGCTCGCCGCCTGACCGACACACAACGTGGCGACGTCCGGCTTGATAAACTGCATGGTGTCGTAGATGGACATGCCGGCCGTGACCGAACCGCCGGGGCTGTTGATGTAAAGATGGATGTCCTTGTCCGGATTCTCGGACTCGAGAAACAGCAGCTGCGCAACGATCAGGTTGGCCATGTGGTCCTCAACCTGGCCCACCATGAAGATCACCCGCTCCTTGAGCAACCGGGAGTAAATATCAAAGGAACGCTCACCGCGAGCGGTTTGCTCAATAACGATCGGAACCAGGCCGGAACTGGTTACCATTGCGGGACCATCAATTGGTTTTTGCATCATGATGCGCCTGAACTCCTTCTGGACATTGGGGCGTGGCCTCTGGCCACTGCGTTATCAGTCTCGTACACCCTATACTCTGCCACCACCTGGCCAAGATGAAAACAGCCGGACATGCCGGCTGTTTTCCCTTTTCGGCCAACGGGAGCCTTTCGTCGGCTCCTGACCAGATCAGCGCTGGGGCTGACCGGCCTGGATGGCTTCCTCGTACTTGACCTTCTTCTCTTTCACTTTGGCCTGCTCAAGTACGTAATCCACAACCTGGTCTTCAAGCACGGACGACTCGATCTGGGACTTCTGCTCCGGGCTGCTGTTGAAATGGGCAACCACTTCCTCAGGCTGTTCATACGTTGACGCGATCTCCTGGATCTTTTCGTCAACCTTGGCCGGATCCGCTTTCAGGTCGTTCTTCTTGACCACTTCCTGGAACAGCAGGCCGGTTTTCACACGGCGCTTGGCCTGATCTTCAAAGATTTCCTTCGGCAACTGCTGGAAATCCACCTGACCGCCGAAACGCTGAACCGCGTCCTGACGCAGGCGATCGATCTCCTGATCCACCAGTGCTGCCGGGATATCGAGCTCGGTCGCTTCCAGAAGGCCGTCAACCACGTCGTTCTTGACCTTGGTGGAAATCGCCTGTTTCAGCTCACGCTCCATGTTCTTCTTAACTTCTTCACGGAAGGCGGCTTCGTCGTCTGCCTCGATACCGAACTTCTTGAAGAATTCGGTATCCAGCTCCGGCAGCTGGGGCTCTTCCACCTTGTGAATGGTGATGGCGAACTTGGCCGGCTTACCCGCCAGATCCTCGTTGTGGTAGTCCTCGGGGAATGTCACCTCGATTTCCAGCTCTTCGCCGGCCTTACCGCCAACAATGCCCTTTTCAAACCCGGGGATCATCTGGTCCGAACCCAGGGTCAGACGGTGGCCTTCGGCCGCGCCGCCCTCGAACTCTTCGCCGTCAATGGTGCCTTTGAAGTCGATGGTCACCACGTCCTTGTTCTTGGACTTGCGCTTGACTTCTTTCATGGTGGCCTGCTGACGACGCAGGTTATCGATCATGTTGTCGATGTCCTTGTCGCTGATGTCAGAGGTCAGCTTTTCCACTGAAATCTTGCTCAGGTCACCCAATTCGATTTCCGGCAGCACTTCGAAAACGGCAACGAATTCCAGATCCTTGCCTTCTTCCATCACTTTCGGCTCAAGCTTCGGCCAACCCGCCGGGTTGATGTCCTGCTCCTGCAGCGCCTTGATGTAGTTATCGCGCATTGCCTCGCCAACCACTTCCTGGCGAACGCTGTCACCGAAACGACGCTTGACCACGCTCATGGGTACTTTACCCGGACGGAAGCCATTCAGGCGTACGGTGCGGGCAGTTTCCTGCAGGCGCTTCTGGACCGCCTGGTCGATTTCCTGGGCGGGCACACCAATCGTCATGCGACGCTCGATGTTGGAGGTCGTTTCAACAGACACTTGCATGGAAGATCCTCAAATAACAGGTTCAGTATGTGAATGAAATTAAACCGAAAAATCCGTCTCCGGGCAGCTTCCCGCAGAAGGACCGAAATTTAAAAGCCGGTAGTTTATCACGGTTTACCCCGCCGAGAGAATCACCCGACCAGCGCCGCCTGCACAGGTGCTGCAAAGCCGTTGATCGCGATAAACAAAGTACAGAGATGGGGGCAAACGGATGAAAAGAAAGGGGTGGTGCGCGAGGAGAGACTCGAACTCTCACGGGTTGCCCCACTGGAACCTAAATCCAGCGCGTCTACCAGTTCCGCCACTCGCGCACAACAGTATGAAGAATGCTCGATCGCGTCGTGCCGATCAATGGACTCATCACTATGCGGAATCAAAATCTGAAAGAAAAGTGGGGTGGACGAAGGGGTTCGAACCCTCGACCGCAGGAGTCACAATCCTGAGCTCTACCAACTGAGCTACGTCCACCACATTGAGACATGCCTTGCGGCATTTACATCTGCTTTCGTCAACTTTGCTGATTCGGCGAGTCCTGAGCGGACCTAACCAACGGCTTAATGGCGCGCCCGGCAGGACTCGAACCTGCGACCACCCGCTTAGAAGGCGGGTGCTCTATCCAGCTGAGCTACGGGCGCTTGACCGTTCGCCCACCTGAATATTCAGAAAGTGGTCGGGGTAGAGAGATTCGAACTCCCGACATCCTGCTCCCAAAGCAGGCGCGCTACCAGACTGCGCTATACCCCGTCTGAACTGAACAACAAGTGCCTCAGCAAAGTTGGCGCGCATATTACCGGCGCCGACCCCTGCCGTCAACACGGATTTGGAAATTGATCGAGACAGCAACAGATTAGCTGACCGCACTTGCCTCATTTGGTTCCCCGAACCTGCTGGTGTCGGGCCTGTCGTCAATTGGAGTTCGGGTCGAAGCATGAGACAATGTGTGCCCTTTATTTTTGCCCAACCGACAAGACGACAAGACAGAGACATGAGCGCCAAACTGATCAACGGAAAAGAGATTGCTGCCCGGGTTCGCCAACAGGTTGCCCACGGCGTGGAAGCCCGTCGACAACAGGGTTTGCGAGCCCCGGGGTTGGCCGTCGTCCTGGTGGGAAACGATGCCGCGTCCCAGGTCTACGTTGGCAACAAACGCAAGGCGTGCGACGAAGCCGGCATTCTGTCGCTGTCTTACGACCTGCCTGAAGACACCTCCCAGGAAGCCCTCGAGGCTCTGGTTGAGGAACTGAATGAAAACGCAGCGGTGGATGGCATTCTGGTTCAGCTTCCGCTGCCCGAACACCTGGATGCCGATCCCATTCTGGTCAAGATCCGCCCGGACAAAGACGTGGACGGCTTCCACCCCTATAACATCGGCCGCCTGATGCAGCGCAAACCCGCCCTGCGCCCCTGCACGCCCGCGGGAGTCATCACCCTGCTGGACAGCATAGGCACCCCCTACAAGGGACAGCACGCGGTGATCGTTGGCGCTTCCAATATTGTGGGCCGCCCCATGAGCATGGAACTGCTGCTGAAAGGTGCCACCACGACGGTCTGCCATCGCTTTACCCCGAACCTGGAAAAGTTTGTGAGCGAAGCGGACATTCTTATCGCTGCAGCCGGCAAGCCCGGCCTGGTGAAGGGCGAGTGGGTCAAGCCCGGCGCCACCGTGATTGATGTGGGCATCAATCGCATGGCAGACGGTAAGTTGCGGGGCGATGTGGATTTCGACACCGCCGCCGAGCGCGCCGCCTACATCACGCCCGTGCCGGGCGGCGTGGGCCCGATGACCATTGCGACCTTGTTGGAGAACACCCTGTACGCAGCCAACGAGTTGCACGAGGACTGACAAAAAAGCCCCGCTCGAAAGCGGGGCTTTTTTTATGACTCCTGAAACTTACTGGCCGTACTTGGCCTTCGCTTTCAGGCGGTACGCGTGCAGCAGCGGCTCAGTGTAGCCGTTCGGCTGCTCGCGACCCTTCAGCACCAGATCCAGTGCCGCCTGGAACGCGACGCTGTCGTCAAAGTTCCCGGCCATCGGGCGGTAAGCGGCGTCACCGGCGTTCTGCTTGTCGACCACAGCTGCCATGCGCTTCATGGTCTCCATGATCTGCTCTTCGGAGCACACACCGTGATGCAGCCAGTTGGCCAGCAACTGCGAGGCGATCCGCAGCGTCGCGCGGTCTTCCATCAGGCCCACATCATTGATGTCCGGCACCTTGGAACAACCCACACCCTGATCGATCCAGCGCACAACGTAACCCAGGATACCCTGGGCGTTGTTGTCCAGTTCCTGCTGAATGTCCTCGGCAGACAGAGACGCGGGGTCGTCCATCACCGGAACGGTGAGAATGTCATCCAGGTTGGCACGGGTGCGGCTTTCCAGTTCTTTCTGAATGCCCGCTACTGACACCTGGTGGTAATGGCTGGCGTGCAGCGTGGCTGCGGTCGGCGACGGTACCCAGGCGGTGTTGGCGCCGGCCTTCGGGTGGCCAATCTTGGCTTCCAGCATGCCGGCCATCAGGTCCGGCATCGCCCACATACCTTTACCAATCTGTGCCACACCACGGAAACCGGCTTCCAGGCCGATATCCACGTTCCACTGCTCGTAGGCATTGATCCAGGTGGCCTGCTTCATGGCGCCCTTGCGAATGAACGGGCCCAGCTCCATGGAGGTGTGAATCTCGTCGCCAGTGCGATCCAGGAAGCCGGTATTGATGAATACCGCACGCTCTTTGGCAGCGTGGATACAGGCTTTCAGATTCACCGTGGTACGACGCTCTTCGTCCATGATGCCCACCTTCAGGGTGAAACGCGGCAGGCCGAGGGCATCTTCAACGCGACCAAAGAATTCATTGGTGAACGCCACTTCTTCCGGCCCGTGCATCTTCGGCTTGACGATGTACATGGAGCCGGTGGTGCTGTTCTGGAACTTGCCCTTGCCTTTCAGGTCGTGGATGGCGATCAGCGACGTGATCAGGCCGTCCATCAGACCTTCCGGGATCTCGTTGCCGTCTTTCAGCAGCACCGCCGGATTGGTCATCAGGTGACCCACGTTACGGATGAACATCAGGCTACGACCCTTCAGGGTCAGCTCGCCACCGTTCGGTGCGGTATAGCTGCGATCCGCATTCATCTTACGGGTCAGCTGCTCACCGCCTTTCTGGAAGGTTTCCTGCAGATCACCTTTCATCAGGCCGAGCCAGTTGCGATAGGCCAGAGCCTTGTCGTCGGCGTCAACCGCGGCTACCGAGTCTTCGCAGTCCATGATGGTGGTCAGCGCGGACTCCATCAGCACGTCTTTCACATTGGCGCCGTCGTCTTTACCGATCGGGTGGCTGGCATCAATCTGGATCTCGAAGTGCATGCCGTTCTTGACCAGCAGAACGCCGGTCGGCGCGTCGGCGGCGCCGGTGTAGCCAACGAAGCCGGCTTCGTCTTTCAGACCAGTGCTTTCACCGTTCTGCAGCTTGACCACCAGTTTACCACCGTCAATCAGGTACTTGGCCGCATCCTTGTGACTGCCGGCTGCCAGCGGTGCCGAGCTGTCCAGCAGATTGCGGGCCCATTCGATGACCTTGGCGCCACGCACGGGGTTGTAACCGCGCCCCTTGTCGGCCCCGCCTTCCTCGGAAATGGCATCGGTGCCGTACAAAGCGTCGTACAGGCTGCCCCAGCGGGCATTGGCAGCATTCAGCGCAAAGCGCGCGTTCATGATCGGCACCACCAGCTGCGGGCCGGCCATGGTGGCCACTTCCGGGTCCACGTTGGAGGTGGAGATCTTGAACTCGCCCGGCTCATCCACCAGGTAACCGATGTCTTTCAGGAAAGATTTGTATTCGGCCATGTCCAGCTTCTGACCCTTGTGGTCACGGTTCCAGCTGTCCATCTTTTCCTGAATAACATCGCGCTTGGCCAGCAGCTCGCGGTTGCGCGGCGCCAGCTCGTTCACGATCTTGTCGAATTCAGCCCAGAATGTATCTGCATCGACACCGGTTCCCGGGATCGCTTCGTTGTTCACGAAATCATACAGATTCTTCGCGACCTGAATGCCGCCGACTTTTACGCGTTCTGTCATCGTTGTCTGCCTCAGTGGGTTAATTTCCCGACTCCCCTGTTCCCGGGGAGTTGTTCTATCAAAGTGAGCGCCGGATTGTACGTGAAAATCCGTACCGGGTCAGCCCCGGCGCCAGGTCGTTCCTTCCCGGGAATCGTCAAGAATGATGCCCTTTTCAGCGAGTTCGTCCCGGATGCGATCACCTTCAGCGAAGTTTTTCGCTTTGCGGGCGTCAGCGCGGGCCTGAATCATGGCCTCGATGTCCGCCGCGGAAAGCTCCCCACCGGTGTCCGCCTGGAAAAAGGCCTCCGGATCCTGCTGCAGAAGGCCCAGTACACCACCCAGCCGCACCAGCACGGCGGCGGCTTCCCGGGCCTGCTCGTCGCGCCCCTCGCGCCGGTGCTGGTTGATGTCGTTGGCCACGGCATGAAGCACGGCAATGGCACCGGCGGTATTGAAATCGTCGCTCATCACCTCTTCGAAGCGCTGGTCATGCCCGGTCGGGGCCACGTCCTTGGCAGGAATCACCCCGCGCAGGGCGTGATAGAGCCTGGTCAGCGTACGGCCAGCCTCCTCCAGACTCTCCTCCGAGTAATCCACCTGGCTGCGGTAGTGGCTGGACACCAGGAAATAACGCACGATTTCCGGTGGGTACTTTTCAAGAATCTCGCGAATGGTGAAGAAATTACCCAACGACTTGGACATCTTCTCCTTGTTCACGCGAATGGCGCCGGCGTGCATCCAGGTATTCACAAAGGTTTTGCCGTTAGCGCACTCGGACTGGGCAATCTCGTTCTCGTGGTGCGGGAACAACAGATCCGGTCCGCCTCCGTGAATATCGAAGGTTTCACCGAGGCAGCAGTTGGACATCGCCGAGCATTCGATGTGCCAGCCAGGGCGACCATCGCCCCAGGGCGATGGCCAGCTCACTTCCCCCGGTTTGGCGGCCTTCCACAACGCGAAATCTGCCGGGCTGCGCTTGGCCTCCCGCACATCGACACGGGCACCGGCCACCAGATCTTCCAGCTTCTTCTTGCTGAGCTTGCCGTAGCCCTCGTAGGACTCCACAGCAAAATAGACATCGCCATTGTCCGCCGCATAGGCGTGGCCGCTGGCCACCAGCGTGTGGATCATGGCAATGATCTCGTCAATGAAAGCGGTGGCCCGGGGCTCTTCGGTGGGCGACTGTACCCCCAGGCGCGCCTCGTCCTCGTGCATGGCACGGATCATCCGGTCGGTCAGAGCGGTATAGACCTCTCCGTTTTCATCGGCACGGCGCAGGATCTTGTCGTCAATATCGGTAATGTTGCGCACGTAGTGCACATCAAAACCGCGGTGGCGCAGATACCGGGTAATCACATCGAAAGCCACCAGCACCCGGGCGTGTCCGAGGTGGCAGTAGTCGTAAACGGTCATGCCGCAAACGTACATGCGGACCTTGCCCGGCTCGATCGGTTTGAACTCTTCCTTGCGCTGCGTGAGCGTGTTGTATATGCGGATCACTTGCCCCCCTTACCCCAGGAATCCCGTAGCGTGACGGTGCGATTAAATACCGGTCGGCCGGCGTCGGCGCTGAGTGCCTGATCGCAGAAGAAGTAGCCCTCACGCTCGAACTGATACGGCAGGTCTGTCCGCGGCTGCGCCAGACTTTTCTCGACCCGGGCACCGGTCAGACACACCAGGGATTCCGGATTGATGTGATCCACGAAATCACCGCCCTTGTCGCTGTCCGGCGATTCGTGGGTGAACAGGCGATCGTACTGGTTAATGTCAGCCTCCACGCTGTCGGTCGCAGAGACCCAGTGAATCACGCCATTCGGCTTGTAGCCTTCCGGGTTGACGCCGAGGGTGTCAGGATCGTACTCGCATTTCAGTTCCACGATCTCGCCGCTGGCATCGCGGATCACCTCACGGCAGGTCATGACATAGCCACCACGGAGACGAACCGCCTGATCCGGCGCCAGGCGCTTCCACTTGCGGGGCGGCTCCTCGGCAAAGTCCTCACGATCAATGAACAGGGTCTGGCTCCAGGGCACTTCACGTTCACCCATGTCGGGGTTCTGCGGATGCACCGGCAAGACCAGCGTTTCAGTCTTGTCTGCCGGGTAATTGGTCAGGGTCACTTTCAGCGGGCGCATCACACACATGGCGCGGGGAGCCCGGGTGTTGAGATCCTCACGGATGGCGTGCTCCAGCATGCCCATGTCCACCGTACCGCCGGCCTTGTTCACGCCGATCATGTCGCAGAAGGTGCGGATGGATTCCGGCGTGAAGCCGCGGCGACGCATGCCGGAAATGGTCGGCATCCGGGGATCGTTCCAGCCGTCAACAAAGCCCTCGTCCACCAGACGCTTGAGCTTGCGCTTGGAGGTAATGGTGTAGTTCAGGTTCAGCCGCGCGAACTCAATCTGCCGCGGGTGGCAGGGGCCGGAAATGTTGTCCAGCACCCAGTCATACAATGGGCGATGATCCTCGAATTCCAGCGTGCACAGGGAATGGGTGACCCCCTCCAGGGCATCGGAAATCGGGTGGGTGAAGTCGTACATCGGGTAGATGCACCACTTGTCGCCGGTCTGGTGATGGTCGGCGTAGCGGATGCGGTAGAGAATGGGATCCCGCAGATTGATATTGGGCGACGCCATATCAATCTTCGCCCGCAACACCAATTCGCCGTTCTGGTACTTGCCGTCACGCATGTCGCGGAACAGTTGCAGACTCTCTTCCACCGGGCGGTCCCGGTAGGGGCTGTTTTTGCCGGGCTCCTTGAGGGAGCCGCGGTACTCGGCCATCTGGTCCGCCGTCAGCGCACACACGTAGGCCTTGTCCTTCTCGATCAGTTCTTCGGCGAAGTTGTAGATGGCGTCGAAGTAGTCCGAGGCATAGCGAACCTCGCCTGCCCAGGTGTAGCCCAACCATTCCACGTCCTGCTTGATGGCGTCGATGTATTCCTGGGACTCTTTCTCGGGGTTGGTGTCGTCGAAACGCAGATTGCACTCGCCGCTGAACGTACCGGCAATCCCGAAATTCAGGCAGATCGACTTGGCGTGCCCCACGTGCAGGTAGCCGTTCGGCTCCGGTGGAAACCGGGTCACCACCTGGCCGCTGTGCTCGCCTTGGGCAATCGCATCTTCAATCAGGCTCTGGATAAAGTTATGGGCTTTCTTTGACTCGGCGCTCATAGGTTCTCTGTCAAAAGGGAGTGGATCTGAAACCGCTTATTATACTCACAAATGCGCCCCTAACTCATGCACACACGCAAACTCTTCAGTACAATGGCATCACGAGTTGTTCTTATCCCTTGATACAGGAAACCCTGATGATTCTGCTGAAAACCTCCCACGGTGACATCACACTGGAACTGGACTACGAGAAAGCACCGGAAACCGCTAAAAATTTCGAGCAATACGTTCGCGACGGTTTCTACGACGGACTGATTTTCCACCGTGTTATCAGCAATTTCATGATTCAGGGCGGCGGCTTCGAGCCCGGCATGACACCGCGCAAAACCCGCGACCCGATCCAGAACGAGGCCGACAACGGCCTGAGCAACATGCAGGGCACCATCGCCATGGCCCGCACCATGGATCCGCACTCCGCCACAGCCCAGTTCTTTATTAACGTTGAGAACAACGGTTTCCTCGACCACACCGCCAAGAACGCCGAAGGCTGGGGTTACTGCGTCTTCGGCAAGGTGGTCAACGGCATGGAAACCGTGAATGCCATCCGTGCCGTGCGCACCACCATGAGCGCCGGCCATCAGGACGTCCCCTCGGAAGACGTGGTCATCGAGAAAGCGGAGGTAGTCGAGGGTGGAGGCGCGGTGTGACCACGCTGTTCATTTCCGATCTGCACCTTGAAGAATCCCGTCCGGACATCACTGACGCGTTTCTGGGCTTCCTGGAGACCCATGCCCGGGGTGTGGAGCAACTCTACATCCTGGGGGATTTTTTCGAAGCGTGGATCGGAGACGATGAACGCACGCCACTGCAGGACACCGTTGCCGGCGCACTGAAAGCACTCAGCGACAGCGGCACCGCCATATTCCTGATGCACGGAAACCGCGACTTCCTGATCGGTGAGGATTTCTGCGCCCGTGCCGGCGCCACCCTGCTGGATGACCCCACTGTGGTGGATCTGTACGGCACCCCTACCCTGCTGATGCACGGCGACAGCCTGTGCACTGCCGATGTGGAGTACCAGAAGTTCCGCCAGAACATGCGTAACCCCCAATGGCAGCAGATGATCCTCCAGCGCCCGCTGGCAGAGCGCCAGCAGATGGCCCGTCAACTCCGGGAAATCAGCATGGCCAAAAACCAGGGCAAGGAAGAGTTCATCATGGACGTCACCCCGGAAGAGGTGGTGATAGTGATGGAAGATCACGGGGTGCAACGGCTGATTCATGGCCACACCCACCGGCCGGCAGAGCACTCCCTGGAAGCCAATGGCAAATCCGCCCGGCGCATCGTGCTGGGCGACTGGGACACCCATGTCTGGTGGCTGAGCGTTGAGCCGGGCCGCGAGCCCGTGCTGGACAAGGCGCCACTCTGAGCGCAGCGGAGACCGCACAGTACACAGTGCCGAATCGGGGGCGGGCCGCAATCAGGCTCCTGAATCGGCAGGTTCCCGGTAGGTTTCCAGCCGCTTGAGCCAGCCCGGCAGCCAGCGCTCCCGCTCAATGGGTTTGTCTGCATTCTTTGCCCGCCGGGTCAGCACCTCCGCGGCGGCGGCCCGGAAGCGGGACAGCACCGGGCCATCGGTGTGATCCGGCATTTCAAGCAGCACCTGCAACAACCCCCATCCCTGCCCTTGGTAGCGTTCGTTCGGGCTTAACCCCTCACCTTTGAAGTTGACGTAATCAATCACTGCGTAGGTACCGCCGGGGGTCTGGCTCAAGGCCTCCAGATGCTGGCGAATCGACGCTTGCCTGGCTGGTGGTACCGCGGCAATGACGGTCTCGAGTGATGCCCGGGCCCGGCGAACGATGAATTCCGCCTGTTCGCCCTTGGTGTCGGCCAGAAATTCCCGCAGCGCCTCGATCCGGTTGCTGTCCGCGCTGGCGAGGAATTCCGCCCGATCAGCCCAGGGGGCACCCGGCACGGGAGTCTGGTTGAGCCACTCGGGCACCGCAGCGGACCGCTCCTGCATGTGACGTATCAGTGTCGGAAAACTTTCCACAAACGGCCCGCTCACGCCCTCGGGGTACCAGATGAAATGGCCGATTCCCAAAGAAGAAAACGCCTCGCCGCGGTTCCAGTGCACCAGACATTCACGGCGACCGGCACACTCGTTGCGGAATACCTGCTGGCCCACCCACTCCAGTTCCTGCTCGGTCAAAGACAGCTGTATGGGGGATTCACGGCCAGACGCCGACGCCAACATCAACAATGCCATCAGACCCAATACCAAACTCACCCAGGACGTTCTCACTCAGTGCTCCGGAAGTCATAAAACCCTCATTAAACCACTGCCCGCCCTTTCCGCGAGATTAATTCTGGGACACAGAGGCGCCCGGACCGCCGGAAAAGTTGAAGCCTGAAATCACAGGCGCATACTGTATGGATACACTCGATACAGGAATTCCGCCCCCATGAGATTGCTCACGGTCCTGACGGACCGTCGTTTTTTATTGACCCTGTTACTGGCGCTGGGCTGGTTACTGCTGGTTCGTGCCGGCGTCATTCTCCAGAGCGGGGTCTGGCCCAGCCCGATAGGTACCATCGGGGGTGACCTGGCGGGGGCGTTTATTCTGGCGGTATTGCTCACCATCACCCGAGGGCCTTTCCGGGTCGCCCTGGTTCTGCTGCTGGGCTGCGCCGCGTACGTGGCGGGCATGCACCTGACCGCCCACGGCACCCTGTTCCAGCTCGCTTTTGCCGGCAAAGGCATGGACCCCACCTTCATCACCGGCAGTCTGATCAATGCGTATCTGTTCCTGCTGCCGCTGTACATCGTTCTGGCCTGGGGACTGCACCGCGCTCACCGTGCGCTGATACCCGATCCTCCGCGGGGCTTTGCCAGCCTGTCTGCGTCTGCCCTGGCCGTGGTCGCCGTCTACTCCGTATCTTTTCCAAGCCTGACCACGCCGGCCAACAACGTGGTGGCCAGTGTGTTCGCGCAAATTCCGGGAGCCATTGTCAATCCGGTTGGCACCGCGATTGGTGATGAGGCGGTGGAAACCGATGAGACACTGACGTCGAAAACCAATTTTTTTCACCAACAGATCACATCACGCTCCGACACCACCTCGCCGAACGTGCTGCTGATCATGATTGAGGGCCTGTCCGGCGGTTACTTTCCCAGCATCAGCCAATACCACGACCTGCAACCCACGGTGGTGCTTGAACACCTGGAAGACACGCTGGAGACCAAGGGCTTCCGGCTTTATCGCAACACCCTGAGCATGGAGCGTCAGACCGACCGTGGCACCTTCGCCATCCTGTGCGGGCGCTACCCGGACTTCCGCCGTCCCTCCCGGAAAATGCTGGACGTCGTGGAGGAACGCACCTCACCGGACTGCCTTCCCGCCAAGCTGAACGATCATGGCTATCACACCGCGTACTGGCAGGCCGCACCCATTGAGTACATGAAAAAAGACGAATTCATGCCGAAGGCGGGCTTCGTGGATGTGACCGGTGCCGAGCGTTTCATCTCTGAGGAAAATGATGCGGCCGAAGCCGGGTCCGACGGCAGCGACAAGAGCGGCGCCAGCGAGACCGCAGAGGGCTGGGGACCGCCGGATCCCGTCTACTTCCGGGATGTTGCCGAACGCTTGACCAAACTCAACCGGGACACGTCACCCTGGTTCGTGACCCTGCTGAACGTGGGCACTCACCACCCGTTCGACATCGGCCAGGAAGCCCAACAGGACGCCGGGACGGAAGCTGCCGACGCCCTGATGGAATCGGCGGAGGCAGCCCTGATCCAGCCACAACGGGCCCGCCGCGCCGCCATGAAAGTGATGGAAAAAACCCTGGGTGAGTTTCTCGACCGGCTGGAAACCGAAGGGATCCTGAACAATACCCTGGTTATCCTGACGTCCGACGAGTCCGGCGGATTCGTGCGGGAGGATCATGAAACACTCCCCCTCAACAGCAACCTCGGGGTGCTCGCCGTTCGCCCGCCGGATGTGGCCGAGCTGGAGCGCTACGCGCCGGCCACCGCACTCACGGCCCAGCTGGATATTCCCATGACCATTCTGGATGCCACCGGTAACGGCGCGCATGCGGGCAACATGGTAGGCCGTAGCCTGCTGGCCACCAACGATCGCCAGCGCCGCGACATCATGCTGGCCGACACCTACACCGGGCTCAAGTATTTCCTGCGTGAGAGCGGCCAGCTTCTCTCCTGCACCGAAATGCTGACTCGCTGCACTTCGTGGTCCTTTGACCCCAAGCGGGTTTTCGGCTCTTTCCGGGAAACGGAGGAACCGCCTTTCCTGTCCCTTGAAGAGCGCTTGGCCCTGTTTGAGAATGCGGCCACGCCCGATCCGATCGAGGAATGAACCGCACTCACAGCACCAACCCGGAGACCTGACATTAACGGCCTATGAAGACGCTGGTAACCAGCACAATCAATATCCTCCACAGCCGCCGCCGGGCCCTGCTGACTTTCTACCTGTTCTTCTCCGGGCTTGCGATGGCGGCGCTGACCCCTACCATTACCTGGGCGCTGGCATCCCTGCGCCCGGTGACCGGGCGGGCGGCGATCAGCACCGGTGGCATCATGGAGTTCCTGGTCTCTCCAGGGGGCATCCTCTGGGCCGTGGCGACACTCAATCTCTCTGTGCTGGTGATTCTGCTGCAGCAGGCGGGCATGACCCTGATCTCGGCCTCCCCGCCCTACCGGCACTACCGGACTGCTCTGAGTGCGCTTTGGAGCACAGCTCGGAAATTTCCGGCACTCATCCAGCTGACCCTGATCCAGGTATTCGCCCATCTGCTGGTTGCCCTGCCTTTCCTGGTCGCCATCGGGCTGGCCTGGTCCTGGTTGCTGGCAGACTTCGACCCTTACCTGTTACGACTGGAGAAACCCCCGGAGCTGTGGTGGTTTGCCGCCAGTGCCTTGCTGGCGCTGGCCGGACTCATCCTGTGCAACGGCACGCTGTACCTGCGCTGGATCCTGTCGGTGCCCTGCCTGATGCTGGAGCGGGCCAGCCCGCTACAGGCATTGGCGGCAAGCACCCGCCTCACCCGCGGGCACAAGGGGCATGCCACCGGCGTACTGTCTTCCGGGTTCGCGGCGGTGCTGTTGTTACCGGTTCTGGTTACCCTGGCGTTCGATCAGATTGCAGCGGCTCTGTTTGCCATACTGCCGGAGCAAACGAGTGTCCTGGTTCCGTTCGTGGTGACGCTCATCGCGTGCTACCTGCTGATCGGCATCGCCGTCACGTTCTTAGGCACGGCGGCCTATGGCGCCTTCATCGTCAGCCTGTATCACCGTGCCAGCGGCGACAGCGTGTCCGCGCCCGAGCCCTCCCTGCGTTATCCCATGCCCGAGAACGCAGGCCCGAAAGCATGGATCGCCGAGGCACTGGTGGTCATTCTGGCTTTCGGCCAGGCCTGGCTGGTGCTCGGGTCGTTGGGGCAACAGGAAGAAGTCACCATTACCGCGCACCGGGGCAGCGCATTCAAAGCCCCGGAAAACACCCTCAGCGCCATCGAGCAAGCCATCGAAGACGGTGCCGATTACATCGAAATCGACGTCCAGATCACCGCGGATGGCGTGCCGGTGTTGTGGCACGATTCTGACATGAAACGGATTTTCGGCTTGCGGGAACGGGTCAGCGAGACGTCCTTTGCCGACATCCGCGACCTGGACGCCGGTACCTGGTTCGACCGGCAGTTCGGTGATGAGCGGATCGCCACGCTGGCCGATGCCATTGAAACAGTGCGTGGCCGCGCGGGCCTGTTTATTGACCTGAAGCCGGATCGCCACACCCCACATCTGGCGCAGGCGGTCGTTGACCTGCTGCACCGGCAGGACTTCGTGGACGGCACCATTGTGGCCGCCGCTGACTGGTCGACGCTGCAGGAGGTCAAACGGCTGGAGCCTGGCCTGAAAACCACCTTGCTGGCGCAATTTGTGGTCGGCCCTCTCTGGGAAGACAACTACGATGTGCTCGGCCTGCGTATGAATCGGGCCACGCCCGCGGCGGTCGCCCGGGCCCACCGCAGCGGTAATGAACTGCACGTATGGACGGTGAACCAGCCGGCGGCCATGTCGCGATTCGTCGATATGGGTGTGGACAACATCATCACCGACCGACCCGACGTGTTGTCGGACCTGCTGAAACAGCGTGCCTCCCTTTCGGACACCGAGTTGCTGGCCACCAAGTTACGCAACTGGTTGCGTTAACACTAGTTGGAAATGGTGTAATCTTGACGGACACATGCCCACAGTGAACCCTCGACGCAAGGACCGCAGCAGAATGAACCACCACCTGCCCCGCCCCTCAAAGCTCGCCCGGGCCTACTGGTTGCTAGCGATGTGTCTGATCCTCAGTGCCGCCTTGCCCTCCACCGCCGAGGAAAACGGCACAACTGCCGCTGAGCAGGCCAGTGCCGAGAGCACAGGGCAATCGGGAGAAGCCGAAACAGAAGTCGAAACCGAAACCGACGACGACAAGGAAAAGGAAAAACCCGAAGAATCCCGCCCTGCGGTTCAGCCCGAGCTGGAACCGGCAACCGAGGGGCCGCCTGAAATACAGCTTCCCGATGCCGAAACCGCAGACATTCGGCAGCAGATACGGTCCCTGAGAACATCGCTCGACCAACGTCAGGTGGCGGTGGATTCCACCCGCAACCGGCTTACCTATGCAGAATCCCTGCTCAACCGCCTGCAGGATGAATACGACAGCTTCGAATTGCGACTGGAAAAAGCCGGGCTGAATCTCACCGGCGATTACGCCGGTTTGCTACAGCAAAGGCTCGAGCGCCTTCGGCGCCAGGAAATCGCTGTGGACCTGATCCGCGGCATTGAGGATCAGTTGACCACCGCACGGGAGGAACAGCTACGGCTGGAGGAATTCGAGGCGATCATCGACCCCGGCGACGATGCCCGGGACCAACTGAGAAGCCAGCGAGCCAACCTGATCCGCCAGCTGCACAAGGCCGTCACCGAACACATCGACGTGCTCAACGAATATTACAGCACAGTGACGGCGCTTCAGGGTCGGGTGGAAGCCTACCAGACACTCCTGCAACAGCGACTGTTCTGGTTGCCCAGTGCGCCCACGGTGGGCATGGATACACTGACAGGCCTCTTCAAATCAGCCGCCTGGCTGGCCTCGGAGATGCAACCGACCCCCTTTACCGAGGCCATCGGTGATTCCATATCGGAGCGGGGCGGGCGCATCGCCTTCCTGGTTTTAGCTCTGGTGCTGCTGCTCATCAAACGCCGTTCCATCAAACGCAACCTCGACACCAACCGTCGCCACATCGGCAACGTCGGGCATGATCGTATCGCCTTTACCTTGTTCGCCTTCGCCAACAGCTTGTTACTGGCCTTGCCGGGTGTGCTGATGTTTGCGCTGGCCGCGCTCCTGCTGATGGAGGGCAACGAGTTCTTCTCCGCCCTGTCCCGGGGTTTTACCGCAGCCGCCCTCATTGCCCTGCTGTTGAACTTTATCCATGCAGTCGCGCGCAAAGGCGGGCTGGGAGAGGCCCATTTCCACTGGCACATCGACTCCCTGCGTGCCATTCGCCGGGAGCTGCCGATCCTGCTGGCGGTCATCATACCGATCACCGTTATCACGCCGATCACTGCGACGCCGGATGGCGCAGACTTTGATGACAGCCTGGGGCGGCTGCTGTTCATTATCGCATCCATAGCACTGTCCACCTTCGCCCAACGCATCATGGGCGCGGTCAGGGCCGACCGCCCCGGCAGCCGCTTCCTGCGGCTACTTCACGCTCTGGCCGTCGCCACGCCGCTGGTACTTGCCGCAGCGTCGCTGCTGGGTTATCACTTCACGGCCATGGAGCTGGAGCGCAATCTGTTCATCAGCATCTGCTGGGTGGCATTCAACGCCATGCTGTTCTATCTCGGGTTGCGGGCACTGGCGGTGAGAGAGCGGCGGCTAACGCTGGAACGACTGCGGGAGCAACGGGCCGCCGAGCGTAGAAAGGCCGAGACCAAAGAGGCCGCCGATTCCTCTGGCGAGGGTGTGCCACAAACCCTGGAAGTGCCAGAAATGGATCTCAGGGACATCAACCAGCAAAGCACCTCGCTGTTGCGCATCCTGGTATCGGTGCTGACCATCAGCGGCCTATGGGTGCTCTGGGCCAGCCTCATTCCAGCACTGCAACTCTTCGATAACATCACCCTCTGGACCATTACAACCGGCATCGAGAGCGCGGACCCTCTGCCCATCACGCTCGGGGATCTCATGCTCGCAGTGGTGGTGGCTTTCGGCACCGTGCTGGCCGTCAGGAATCTGCCCGGCACACTGGAAGTGATGGTATTGAGCAGAATGCACCTGGAGCCAGGAACAGGCTACGCCATTACCACCATCACCACCTATATCCTGGTGTTTCTCGGGGTGGTGATCTGCCTCGGGGTGATTGGAGTGCAATGGTCAAAACTGCAATGGCTGGTGGCCGCGCTGGGTGTTGGCCTGGGTTTTGGTCTTCAGGAAATTGTTGCCAATTTCGTCTCGGGCATCATTCTGTTATTCGAGCGCCCGATCCGCGTTGGTGACACCGTCACCATTGGCGGCATTACCGGCACGGTCTCACGCATCCGCATCCGCGCAACCACCCTGGTAGACTGGGATCGCAAAGAGCAAATCATTCCCAACAAGACCTTCGTCACCCAGGACCTGACCAACTGGACCCTGAGCGATCCCATCACCCGCGTTGTTCTTCATGTCGGGGTAGCCTACGGCTCGGACGTGGACAAGGTTCAGGGAATACTTCAGGACGTGATCCACGGCAACAAGCGGGTCGTTGCCGATCCCGCGCCGGCCGTGTTCTGCGTCGGCCTCGGTGACAGCAGCATCGATTTCGAGCTGCGCATCTTCGTGAAGAACATTCTCGACATCATGCCGTTGTCCCACGAGATCCATGCTGCGACTACTCGTGCCCTGCGCGAGGCAGGGGTTGAAATTCCCTTCCCGCAGCGCGATGTCCATGTACGGACTGTGTCCGGCCTCGAAGGGCAGACGCGGGCCAGCGACTAGCCCGGCGGGGCCAGCTTGCAGGCAACGCCTGCTACAGCATGACCAGGCGGTTCGGCAGCTCGTTTTTTTCACGGGTCGCCGGAACCTGAGCCTTGAGCTGATCTCCGCAGGCCCCGATAGCGTCTACAAAGCCCTCAAGGGTTCGGCCCTGGCGGACCTTGGCGGTGAAGTCGCTCACAATGCTTTCCCACACCTGGTTCTCGATTTTGCTGGAAATGCCATGATCCACCAGAATCTCCACGTAGTGTTCGGCTTCGGACACGAAAATCAGCATGCCTGTACCGCCGGCGGTGTGGTGCAGATTCTGTTCCAGAAACTGCCGCCGGGCCAGATTGGAGGCTCGCCAGAAGCGCACCGCCTTGGGCACCAGCCAATGACTTCCACCAGACACCCGCACCAACAGACACAGGCCGATGAATGTGCTCCACTGGGCCATTAGCAGGCCGTTCACGCCAAACCAGCCGGTAAGAAAGTTCACAACACCGGGCACCAGCAGCGCCACAATACCGGCCCAGAGCAAGGGGATATAGGTGTAATCGTCGGAGCTTCTGGCCAGCACCGTCACCAGTTCGGCATCGGTTTGCTGCTCCACTTTGGCGATGGCCTCGGCCACCTGCTTTTGTTCACTTGCACTCAGTAATGTCATGATTGTTTCGTTCTCATGGGATCAGAAAGAGGTGCTGCTCAAGCGCTGAACAGATCGGCCGCGTTACCAACCACCGGAAGCGCCGCCACCACCGAAACCGCCTCCACCGCCACCGAAGCCGCCACCACCAAAGCCACCGCCACCACGGCCGCCCATCATCGCGCCGGCCGCGAGGCCACCCAGCAGGGCGCTGCGCCCACGTCCGCCGCCCGTGCCGCCAAAAAATGAAAGAATCACAATGGCGAAGAACAGGATGGCAAGAGCCGGATGTGGCTTGTCATCGCGCCTGTCCGAGCGGGACTGCGGAACCGCCAGAGGCTTGCCACCGAGCACCTCCAGCATCGCTTCGGCGCCATTGACAATGCCAGTGGGGATGTCACCGGCGCGGAATGCCGGCGTGATCACCTGGTTGATAATGGTCGCCGAGGCGGCGTCGGTCAGGCGCCCTTCCAGCCCGTAACCCACCTCGATGCGGATTCGGCGCTCTTCTTCCGCCACAATCAACAGGGCACCATTATCCTCGCCTTCCTGACCAATGCCCCAGTGGCGACCGAGCTGATAGCCGAACGCCTCAATGGGGCGACCCTGCAGGTTCGGCATGGTGACCACCACCACCTGTTCAGTAGTGGCTTGCTCATGGGCCGCCAGTATTTCATTGAGCCGGCTTTCAACCCGAGCCGGCAGCATATTGGCGTTGTCCACCACCCTGCCCGTGAGTTCCGGGAATTCCGGACCTGACTGAGCCGCCGCGTGCGCTGGCATCAGTGCAGCCAGCGCGGCAATCACCCCTACCCGACAGACCATCAGAAGCATCAGAATTCCACCTGCGGCGGGTTTTCGGCGCCCGAACTTGTGGCCTCGAAGTTAGACCGCAATTCCAGATCACTGTAGAGGAAGCTGTGCCAGAGGCGGCCCGGGAACGTGCGGATTTCCGTGTTGTACCGCTCGACTGCCTGGATAAAGTCGCGGCGCGCCACGGCAATGCGATTCTCAGTGCCCTCCAGCTGCGACTGCAACGCCAGGAAGTTCTGGTTGGATTTCAGATCCGGATACCGTTCCGACACCGCCATCAACCGGCTCAAGGCGCTGCTCAGCTCGCCCTGCGCCTGCTGGAACTGCTGTAACCTCTTCGGGTCATTCAGGATGCTCTCATCCACCTGAATGGAGGTGGCGCGGGATCTCGCCTCGATGACAGCAGTCAGAGTTTCCCGTTCCTGAGTGGCAAAGCCCTTGACCGTTTCCACCAGATTCGGCACCAGATCGGCTCGGCGCTGATACTGGTTCTCTACCTGCGACCAGGCCGCCTTGACCTGTTCATCGTAGGTGGGGATATTGTTGATACCGCAGCCTGTCAGCAGCAGTGCCAAGAAAGCAAGAACCGAAAGCCTTACGCCGGCGCGGCGGGGCAAGAAGGCAGAAGTGTTCACCATGGTGTCTCCGTTCCCTGAAAGTGGGTAAACCCACGTTTGTTGACGAAAGAACGGTAACACAACGGCGCTTTCAAGTGGGGGTATCTGCGAGCCGTCACACAACCCGGGGAGGATCTGCCATGCTAAGAAACGGTCTCGTTATCACGGTGCTGGCTCTGGCTGGCTGCCAGTCGCTGCCATCCGCCGAGGAGGGACGTGCCAGAGGCGTGTTTTTTGTGGCGAGCGAAAACTGTTTGTCTACATACATTGAGGATCAGAACCGCCTGCATCTCGGCCCCTGCCTGACCATTACCGCCGTCAATGGTCAACCACCAGCGGTGCGGCCCGACGGGTTTATCGAGCTGCCTGTCGGCGACCGCACGGAGCTGGCGCTGGATTGCGTGTACCGCCACCAGGATGGAACCTTTCGTGAACAGCCTCGCACTGGCAAATCCCTTGTCCTGTCACCGGAGCGGTTTAACGAGCCCGGCCAGCGCTGGTACCCCGGCATCCGCACGGCCGGTCATGATGCCGTTTACCATCGTGACACCGATTGCACACCGTCATTATCACGCGCTGCGCAACCGGGGGCATCCTTCAACGGGCGGTAACCCGCAAGAGCCGGCCCCGGGGGCTGTCCGTGAGCAGATAGATGGCGCCCTCCGGACCGGTTCTGACATCGCGGATACGCTCATCCAGTTCACCAAACAGCGTTTCCATATCCACCGCGCCATCGTCCGCCAGCACCACCCGATGCACACTCCTGTCAGCCAACGCCCCGACCAGCAAATTACCTTGCCAGTCCGGAAACTGGTCCCCGCGAACCAGCGCGAAACCCGACGGTGCGATTGAGGGCGTCCAGTGCAGGGCTGGGGACTCCATGCCCTCGTATTCGGTGTAGGGCGTGACCCGCGCGCCGGTGTAATCCAGGCCCAGGGAGACCACTGGCCAGCCATAGTTCTTGCCCGGCTCGATCACATTGATCTCATCGCCTCCTCTGGGACCATGTTCGTGGGCGATCAGGCGGTTCGACTCGCGGTCGAAGACCAGGCCCTGCACATTGCGATGCCCGTAGCTGTAGATTTCCGGCAGCGCGCCGGGCCGGTTAACGAAGGGATTATCCTGCGGGGTCGAGCCGTCCCGGTTGATGCGCACGATGGTTCCGATGTGACTGCTCAGTTTCTGGGCCTCTTCGCGATAATCAAAGCCATCACCGAGACTCACCACCAGCGACCCATCCGGCAACCATGCCATTCGGCCCCCGTAATGGGCATCGCCCTCCTTGCCGGGGCGGGCCCGGAAAATCTCTGTGACCGCCGCAAGGCGCTCCTGGCCCTGCTCCAACCGGCCGCGGGCAACGCAGGTGTGGTTTTCTGCGCGGGTCCCGCAAGCGTACGCCAGGTACACCTCGCGGCTGCGCTCGAAATCCGGCGCGATCACGACGTCGAACAGGCCCGACTGACCCGAGGCGAAGACCTCAGGCACCCCCATTACCGGGTCAGGGCTCAGTGCGCCGGTCTGATCCAGTATGCGCAGTTGCCCGGTGCGTTCTGTAATCAAAGCCCCGCCTCCGGGCAAAAAAGCCAGCGACCAGGGATGCTCCAGCCCCTCGGCCACGGTTTCCACCCGGTACTCCGCAGACGGCTGTGCCCGTGCCTCCTCAGTCGGCGAGAGCGCGACACACCCGAGCACCAACAGCGCCACCGTGCCTCTGGCGGGACCGCTCAGCCGGCGAGCGGTCAGTGCCGCAAACAGCCAGCCGGACAATGCGGCCGTGGCCAACATGGCCAGCAGTCCACCGGCGCCGCGGGTGGCGGCTATCAGGGTGGGCATGGGGGCCAGGGCGTCTACCAGCCGCAACGTCGCCCACAAACCGACAGCGGCGCCCAGCGCCAGAAAAGGCGCTCGCGCACCGAGGCCAAACCGGTAGACCAATTGAGCAGCGACCACTTGCGACACCAGAAAACTGGTGCCAAACACCACGGCGTAGATCGGGGCGAAATTCATCAGATCCTCGAAAGTGGTCTCCAGCCGCGCCGCTATGCCGATGTCCACCCCGAGATTCTGCAGTGCCAGAAGATTGACCTGGGTTTGCACCAGCGTTCCTGTACACACACCAAACGCCAGCGCCAGCAGGAAACCCACCATGATCCTGCGCCATCCCGTGCGGTTTTCCATTCTCGAAACTCCCCTTATGCCCTGTCCCCTGCTGTACGCGCAGCAATTGAATCAACGATAATCCGAATACCTCGGCGTTCTGCCCGCCAGCCGAATCAGCATGGCCAGCAGCCCTTTCAGCACAACAATTGCCGGCAGCAACAACCAGCTCATCAGGTACAGCACCGGCGCCAGAATCAGCAACCACCCCATAATCTGAATCGCCAGCGGCGACACACCCAGCACATCCGCGATACCGGCAAACACGTCATTGATGATGCCCGGGTGCCGCAGAACCAGGTACCCTGCACCGATAATTACTGGCCACTTTGCGTACCGGGCACTGCTCAGAATCAGCCGGCCGCCGCCAGTAATGCGCGCGGCCAGAGCCGCCGAGCGGGTGGACACCCCGGCACTGCGGGTGGTCATGGCGGCAGCGCGCCCGGCCCGGAGCAGTTTTACCGCGCTGGCAAACACCAATACGTCAACGGAAGCCCAACCGATGTCACTGGCGGTAATCTCATCGCCGGTGCGGTACCGGGTTTCCAGCTGGCGCACACCGCTGGCAAAAAACTGGCCGATGCCTTCCAGCACGCGCTCGGTCTGCACCCATTGGGTATTGCCCTGGGCATCCACCACGAACTGACCGAGAAAGTCGTGTCCCTCGGCGCGTATAAAGTTCACCGCATACCAGCCTCTTTCTTCCGGCGTGAGGTCGCCGCTGCCGGCCGGTTCCCGCGCGTCTCCACTGTCCTGTCCACGCAACTGCGCCCAATATTCCCGGGCCCGCTGGTATTGCTGTGAGGCCGCATTCATCCACTCGATGGACGCAACGGGCTCTTGCAGAAAATAATCAATCGGCGGTAACGCATGCTCCCCGTAGCGGCGCAGTACCTCCCGGAACTCTGGCTCGGCGGCGTAGAGGGGAAAAACCCTGCGGGCCATCTCCGGATAGCTCAGCAGTGCCGCCTGAGCTTTCAGCAAGACCAGCGGATCATCACCGAGATCGACAATGGCGGCCTGAACCTCAACCGGCTCATGCCGAAGGGCGTCAAAGTGGGGCATCAGTTCCCGCGCCTGCACAGTCACCAGTCGTTCCTCGACCGTCATCGGTCGGGATATCGCGCTGATCAGCACCGCCAGTGCCAGCGCCAGACCCAGTATCACCATGGCTTTTCTCAAGACGTCACCCCTGCCGCAGTCACCGCGCCATTAACCAAAGAACCAATAGCATACACCGACGGCGGTCACCATACCGGCCAGGTCCGCCAACAGCGCGCAGCCCAGTCCATGGCGAATCTTGCTGATACCGACGGCGCCAAAATACACCGCCAACACATAGAACGTGGTTTCGGTGCTACCCTGCATGGTTGCGGCCATCAGCGCCGGGAAACTGTCGACACCAAAGTTGTCCATGGTTTCCAGCATCATCGCCCTGGCACCGCTTCCGGACAGCGGCTTGATGAATGCCGTCGGCAGCGCGTCCACGAATCGGGTGTCCCAGCCGAACCCCTCCGCCAGCCAGCGGATACCGTCCAGCCCCGCATCCAGCACCCCGCTGGCCCGTAACACACCCACCGCGATCAGCATGGCAATCAGGTATGGCAGCAAGGTGACGGTAAAGCCGATGCCTTCTTTGGCGCCCTCGATAAAGGCGTCGTAGACATTGACCCTGCGCAATGCCCCGATCACCAGAAACCCCATCACGATACTGAACAGAGTCAGATTGCCCACCAGAGTGGAGGTGGCCGCCAGCGCCTGTGCCGACATCCCCGCCAACGTCGTCAGCAGCAGCCCGAGCCCGAGCGCGCCGGCCAGCAGATACGCCAGCACCACCGGCTGCCATAATTTCAGCCGTTGCATCACCGCCACACTCAGCAGCCCCACGAGGCTGGACGCGGTGGTGGCCAGTAGAATCGGCAGGAACACCGACGTGGGGTCGGCCGCACCCTGTTGCGCCCGGTACATGAAGATGGTGACTGGCAGCAGGGTCAGCGAGGAGGTGTTGAGCACCAGAAACAGAATCTGTGCATTGCTGGCAGTATCCCTGCTCGGGTTAAGGCTCTGTAGCGAATGCATGGCCTTGATCCCGATGGGTGTCGCGGCATTGTCGAGCCCGAGGATATTAGCGGCAAAGTTCATGCTGATCAGTCCCATGGCGGGGTGGCCGCTGGGTACTTCCGGCATCAGCCTGCGGAACAGTGGGTCCAGTGCTCGCGCCATCAGGCGAATCAGCCCCGCCTTTTCAGCGATAGCCAGAAACCCCAGCCACAGGGTCATGGTGCCCGCCAGCACGATGATGATGTCGACACTCAACCGGGCCATATCGAACAGCGCGGCAACCAGGCGGCTGAAGACTTCAGAATCGCCCATCCCCAGCCATTGCCAGAGCGCAGCGACAAAGGCCGCGATGAAAAAGCTCAGCCAGATTCCGTTTAACATGCAGCGTCCAGACGTTTGATCAGGCGATATCAATGGCCAACAAAAAACCCCGAAGCTCTCACTCCGGGGTTTTCGTCAGGCCGGTCTGGCCAGCAGTATAGGCGGGCTGTTACTGCTCCACAAACGCCCGCTCGATCACGTAATGTCCGAGATCGCCGCCACGGGCTTCCTTGAACCCCATGTTGTTGAGAATGCTGCAGGTGTCCTTGAGCATGCTGGGGCTGCCGCAGATCATGAAGCGGTCGTTCTCCAGATCGAAATCCGGCAGATCGAGATCGCGGGTCAGCTTGCCATTTTCCATGGCATCGGTCAGACGCCCCTTGTTACGGAACTCTTCCCGGGTCACGGTCGGGTAGTACAGCAATTTGCCATCCACCATCTCTCCGAAGAACTCGTTGTTGGGCAGTTCCTCGATTTCCTGCTGGTACGCCAGCTCGGAGATGTAGCGGACACCGTGGGTCAGGATGACCTTGTCATAAGCCTCGTAGACCTCGGGATCCTTGATGATGCTCATGAACGGTGCCAGGCCAGTGCCGGTGCTGATCAGCCACAGGTTCTTGCCGGGCAGCAAGTTGTCCATAATCAGGGTACCGGTGGGCTTGCGGCTCACCAGGATCTCGTCGCCCACCTGGATTTTCTGCAGCCGCGAGGTCAGCGGGCCGTCCTGCACCTTGATGGAAAAGAACTCCAGCTCTTCCTCATAGTTCGCGCTGGCGATGCTGTAGGCGCGCATCAGCGGCTTACCGTCAGTTTCCAGGCCAATCATGGTGAAGTGACCATTCTTGAAACGAAACCCCGGGTCGCGGCTTGTGGTGAAGCTGAACAGGGTGTCGTTCCAGTGGCGGACGCTGGTGACTTTCTCTTTGATCAGGTTGCTCATGATAACTCTCGCCTGTTCGTTTCGCTTTAAGTGGAAGTTCTGAATTGCATAAATAGTAACCCGCAGCTAACCTATCGACAAAATGGGATATTTTCATAACCTTATTCGACCCAATCGATTATGGCAGCGCCTTCATGAAATACAGTTTCCGCCAACTCGAGGTTTTCCTTGCCGCGGCCCACTTCCAGAACATCACCCGGGCCGCGGAATCCCTTGCCATGTCCCAGTCTGCGGCCAGTAGCGCGCTGAAAGAGCTGGAAAACCAGTTCGACATCCAGCTGTTCGACCGGGTGGGCAAGCGTTTGCAACTGAACGAGCTGGGGCGGTTGTACCGCCCCAAGGTGGAGGCGCTGCTGGCCCAGGCCGGCGAACTGGAGCAGGCGTTCAGCAAGCACTCCGAGGTGGGCGCATTGAAAGTGGGCGCCACCCTGACCATCGGCAACTACCTGGCCGTCGGCGTCATGGCCCAGTACATGAACACCCCCACCCGCCCAAAGGTTGCCCTGGAAGTCGCCAATACGCGCACCATCGCCAAGCGGGTGAGTGATTTCGAGCTGGATATCGGGCTGATCGAGGGTGAGTTGCAATCGTCCGAGCTGGAGGTAATCCCCTGGCGCGGCGATGAACTGGTGGTGTTCTGCTCGCCAGACCACCCACTCGCAGCAAAGCAGGCGCTGGACGACAACGACCTGCGCAGCGCCACCTGGGTGATGCGGGAACCGGGCTCCGGCACCCGTCAGAGCTTTGAGCGTGGCATGCACGGGCTGCTGCCGGATCTCAACATCCTGCTCGAACTGGAACACACCGAAGCCATCAAGCGGGCAGTGGAGGCGGGATTGGGGATCGGCTGCCTGTCGCAGGTGTGCCTCGCGGACGCCTTCCGCCGCGGCAGCCTGGTGCCGCTGAGCGTGCCGGAAAGCCGATCATTCGACCGCCAGTTCTACTTCATTCTGCACAAACAGAAATACCGCAGCGCCGGCATTGATCGCTGGATGGCCCTGTGCCGCGAGCTATAACAGCGGTCCGCTGTGAAAGCGGAACTCGGTGTCCGGCTGCTCGACCAGAGCCCGCTCGGCCTCCAGGAATACCTCTAACCGATCATCCACAGGGCCGCCGTTGGCCTGCTGCGCCAGCTTGAGGTAATCCTGATAATGGCGGGCCTCGGATTTCAGCAGACTGGTGTAGAAATCCGCGAGCGTTTCATCCAGATGCGGCGCCAGCGCCGCAAAGCGCTCGCAGGAGCGGGCCTCGATAATGGCGCCCACGATCAGCACATCCACCAGCCGCCCGGGGTCGTCCGCACGCACCTGCTGCCGCAATCCCGCCGCGTACCGGGCCGGGGTGAGATGATCATAGCGAACGCCGCGCTTGTTCATGATCGCCAGCACCTGCTCGAAATGCCGCAACTCTTCCCGCGCCAAACGGGACATTTTGTTGAGCAGTTCGGTGTTATCCACGTAGCGATACATCAGGCTCAGCGCTGTCGAGGCGGCCTTTTTCTCGCAGTGGGCGTGGTCGATCAACATCAGGTCCTGGTGGTCCAGGGCGTTTTCGATCCAGCGATGGGGCGTACGGCAGGGCAGAAAATCACGAATCTCTTGCAGGGCGTCGGTCATATCTCTGGTACAGCAGCAGCGTTTGGGGGAAAGGAGTATAACGCACTTAACAGAGGACTCCGACCACTGTCCAGCTTAACTTTATACGGGGTTTCCTATAGAATGCAGCGCCAGATCAAGGAGTCTCTGAATAAATCCTGAAACCCCATCGGTGATTTGAGGCCTTATTCAGAGGCTCCTGCGGCCTTTCCGCCAAAAACTCCCGCCAGGCACTGTTGCCAACGGCGCGGGACATTCCAACTGATGAGGGTCCATATCGTGTTAGAAGCCTATCGTGAGCACGTTGCTGAACGTGAAGCCCTGGGAATCCCACCCAAGCCCCTGAACGCAGAGCAGACCGCTGCCCTGGTCGACCTGCTCAAGAACCCGCCGGCCGGCGAAGAGAATACGCTGGTTGACCTGCTGGAAAACCGTGTACCGCCGGGCGTGGACGAAGCGGCGTACGTAAAAGCGGCCTTCCTGACCGCCATCGTTAAAGGCGAAGCCGCTTCCCCGCTGATCGACAACAAGAAAGCGGTTCAGCTGCTGGGCATGATGCAGGGCGGCTACAACATTGCCACTCTGGTTGACCTGCTGGACAACGCCGAACTGGCCGAGCTGGCCGGTAAAGAACTCAAGCACACCCTGCTGATGTTCGACGCGTTCAACGACGTCAAGGAAAAGATGGACGCCGGCAACGCCGTTGCCAAGTCTGTGGTTGAATCCTGGGCCAACGCCGAGTGGTTCACCAACAAGAACAAGGTGCCCGAGAGCACGAAGATGGTGGTATTCAAGGTAACCGGTGAAACCAACACCGACGACCTGTCCCCCGCTCCCGATGCCTGGTCCCGCCCGGATATCCCGCTGCACGCCCGCGCCGCCTACAAAATGGAACGCGACGGCCTGAAGCCGGAAGAGCCCGGTGTTACCGGCCCCATGAGCCAGATCGACGAGATCAAGGCCAAGGGCCTGCCCGTTGCCTTCGTGGGTGACGTTGTCGGTACCGGTTCCTCCCGTAAGTCGGCCACCAACTCGGTACTGTGGTTCTTCGGTGACGACATCCCGGGTGTGCCGAACAAGCGCGCCGGCGGTGTCTGTATCGGCAACAAGGTCGCCCCGATCTTCTTCAACACCATGGAAGACGCCGGCGCTCTGGTTTTCGAAGCACCGGTTGACGACATGAACATGGGTGACGTGATCGAAATCCGTCCTTACGAAGGCAAGATTCTGAACGAAGCCGGCGAGACCATCTCCGAGTTCAAGTTCAAATCCGATGTCATTCTGGACGAAGTCCAGGCTGGCGGCCGTATTCCGCTGATCATCGGCCGTGGCCTGACCGCCAAGGCCCGTGCGGCACTGGGCATGGGCGCGACCGACCTGTTCCGCCTGCCGAACGATCCGGAAGCCGGCACCAAGGGCTTTACCCTCGGCCAGAAGATGGTCGGCAAGGCCTGCGGTCTGGATGAAGGCCAGGGCGTGCGTCCCGGCACCTACTGCGAGCCGCACATGACCACCGTGGGTTCCCAGGACACCACCGGCCCGATGACCCGTGACGAGCTGAAAGACCTGGCGTGTCTGGGCTTCCAGGCCGATCTGGTAATGCAGTCTTTCTGTCACACCGCCGCTTACCCCAAGCCGGTTGACGTTGAAATGCAGCACACCATGCCGGACTTCATCCGTAACCGTGGCGGCGTTTCCCTGCGCCCGGGCGACGGTATCATCCACTCCTGGCTGAACCGCATGCTGCTGCCTGACACCGTCGGCACCGGTGGCGACTCCCACACCCGCTTCCCGATGGGCATCTCTTTCCCGGCCGGTTCCGGCCTGGTCGCCTTCGCGGCAGCCACCGGCGTTATGCCGCTGGACATGCCGGAATCCGTTCTGGTGCGCTTCAAGGGCGAAATGCAGCCGGGCATCACCCTGCGCGACCTGGTACACGCGATCCCGCTGTACGGCATCAAGCAGGGCATGCTGACCGTTGAGAAGAAAGGCAAGATCAACGAATTCTCCGGTCGTATCCTGGAAATCGAAGGTCTGGAACACCTGACCGTCGAGCAGGCGTTCGAGCTGTCTGACGCTTCTGCCGAGCGCTCAGCCGCGGGTTGTACCATCAACCTGTCGGAAGAGTCTGTCGCCGAGTACCTGCGCTCCAACATCACCATGCTGCGCTGGATGATTGCCGAAGGTTACGGCGACCCACGTACCCTGGAGCGTCGTGCCAAGCAGATGGAAGAGTGGATTGCTGATCCGAAGCTGATGCGCGCTGACCAGGACGCCGAGTACGCCCACGTGGTGGAAATCGATCTGGCCGACATCAAAGAGCCGATCGTATGCTGCCCGAACGATCCGGACGACGCCAAGTTCCTGTCCGAAGTCGCTGGCGACAAGGTGGACGAAGTGTTCATCGGTTCCTGCATGACCAACATCGGTCACTTCCGCGCTGCCGGCAAACTGCTTGAGCAACACAAAGGTGCGCTGACCACCCGTCTGTGGATGTCTCCGCCGACCAAGATGGATCAGGCTCAGCTGATGGAAGAAGGCTACTTCAACACCTACGGCACCGCCGGTGTGCGCACCGAAATGCCGGGCTGCTCTCTGTGTATGGGTAACCAGGCACGTGTGGCTGCCAAGTCCACGGTTCTGTCCACCTCTACCCGTAACTTCCCGAACCGCCTCGGCGATGGTGCCAACGTGTACCTTACCTCTGCGGAACTGGCGGCAGTGGGTGCGGTTCTGGGCAAACTGCCGACTCCGGCGGAGTACATGGAGTACGCCAAGAACCTGAACAGCATGTCGAAAGAGATCTACAAGTATCTCAACTTCGACCAGATGGAGAACTACACCAAGAAGGCCGCTGAAGCGAACGTTGCTTAAGCACTGGCCTTCTGCCTCGAAGTGAAAGAGGCAACTCCATGAAAACGCCAGCCTTCGGGCTGGCGTTTTTTTGTTTGTAGCCTTTGGTTTTGGTGGCCTGGTCCGGGGTGGGGGTGCTTTTTCTTTCGGGAAAAGAACTCGCTGCGCTCAGACACCTTTGTCCCTGCAGAAAAAGCACCCCCACCCCGGACCGGATTAAACCTCAATAGGTTTCGCCTTCAAAATACTAGGTCTGATCGGCAGCGGGGCGGGAGGCCCTTTCTGGCGGGAACAAAGGTGTCTGAGCGCAGCGAGTTCTTTTTCCCAGAAGAAAGGGCCTCCCGCCCCGATGCCAGGCACCCATAAAAAAAGGGCTCCCGAAGGAGCCCCTGCTATCACTCAGAGCGAAATTACCGCTTCTGTTTAGCGCTCAATGTGCTGGTATTCGCCAGCATCGGCAGTCGCCAGACTCACCACAATGATAGCGATCATAGCGGCGGCAAAGCCGGGAATGATTTCGTACACACCCGGGCCACCCATGAACTCGCCGTTCCAGCCCAGTGAGATCCACGCCATCACGGTAGCAGCACCTACCACCATGCCTGCGATAGCGCCGGCACCGTTAGTACGCGACCACATCAGAGACAGGATGATCAGCGGACCAAAGGCCGCACCGAAGCCTGCCCATGCGTTACTGACCAGCGCCAGTACCTGGGAGTCCGGATCCGACGCGATCACTGCCGCAACCAGACCCACCAGGACAACGCAGATTCGACCAACGCCGACGCATTCCTTGTCCGTGGCTTCTTTGCGCAGGAACAGGCGGTAGAAGTCCTCAGTCAGCGACGAGGAAGACACCAGCAACTGACTGGAAATAGTACTCATGACCGCAGCCAGCAGCGCCGCATAGAGGAAACCGGTGATCAGCGGATGGAACAGCAGATCGGACAGGATGATGAAGATAGTTTCCGGATCTGCCACGTCCATGCCGTTACGCACGGCGTAAGCACGGCCGAAGATACCCAGTGAGATGGCACCGATCAGGGAAATACCCATCCAGCCCATGCCGATATTGCGGGCAATGGGTACGTCTTTCAGCGTGCGGATGGCCATGAAGCGAACAATGATGTGCGGCTGGCCGAAATAGCCCAGACCCCAGGTCACAGCAGACAGCCAGCCGATGAAGGTCAGCCCTTCGGTCCACGACAACAGCGTTGGATCCACCGAATTCAGCGTTTCTGAAGCCTGCGCAAGACCGCCGCCGCCTTCGCCGAAGAGCACCACAGCCGGCATGATGACCAGCGCCAGCATCATGATGCAGCCCTGTACAAAGTCGGTCATGCTGACGGCAAGGAAGCCACCCACAACGGTATACACCAGCACCACGCCCAGCGTGATCACAATGCCCGCAGCGTAATCACTCATGCCGCCGAAGTTGAAGATTCCGGCAAACGCGCTTTCAAACAGCTTGCCGCCTGCGACCAGGCCGGAAGCCGTGTAGACCGCAAAGAAAATAACGATAACGATGGCGGAGACCGTTCTCAGTGACAGCGCCTGAGTCGGGAACCGGTTCGCCAGGAACGACGGGATGGTAATGGCGTTACCGTAATGAACCGTTTGCTCGCGAAGACGCGGCGCAACCAGGGTCCAGTTAACGAACGCACCCACAAACAGACCAATACCGATCCAGGCGGATGCCAGGCCAGTAACGTAAAGCGCCCCTGGCAGACCCAGAAGCAACCAACCGCTCATATCCGAGGCACCGGCAGACAGCGCCGCTACTTTCGGGCTGAGGGCGCGGCCACCCAACATGTAATCCTCAGATGATGAGGTGGATGTGCGCATCGCATAAATGCCAATGGCAATCATGAGCGCAAAGTATGCAAACAGACTGATCCAAACTCCAATAGCCATAAGGCTCCTCCAGTTCATTAATCGGACGTTCGTCCGACTGTTTGACGCGCTTCCCGGGCTGAGTCCGGCAGACGCGTCAATTGTTGTTATGTCTCTTCTGCTCTAAACGAGTGACAACGCGCTAATGCCTAACGCCGGCTGGTGCATATCAGTGGCTACCTCCTTTTTCGGTTGATTTCATGATGATCCGTATAAGAGCCCCGTGCATTTCAAACCCTTTCGATTCCAAGCGACAGCAAGGAAGCATTGCCGCCAACCGCCGTGGTGTTGACGGTTCGCGTTCGCTCGGTGGCGAACCTGAACAGGTAGTGTGGGCCGCCCGCTTTCGGACCCGTGCCGGACAAACCACGACCGCCAAACGGCTGCACCCCAACCACCGCACCTGTCTGGTTACGATTAATATAGCAGTTGCCGACTTTTACGCGTTGTTCGATGTAGGATGCCGTACTTTCGCTGCGGCTATGGATTCCCAGCGTCAGCCCGAAACCGGACCCGTTGATCTCGTCGATGACGTCGTCGAGCTTGTCCGCGGCGTACCTCACCACGTGCAGGATAGGGCCGAAATGCTCGGCGCTGAGTTCACTCATACTGCCAATGGCGAAGGCCGACGGCGCAATGAAATAGCCGGCATCGCAAGCAGGCGGCAAGGGTGTACTGGCAATGTGCCGGGCACTGTTCTGGAGCGTCTGCAGGTGCTGCTGCAGGGCAGATTGCGCGCGCTCATCGATCACCGGCCCCACATCGGTGCTGAGGTGCTCCGGATTTCCCACACACAACTCCTGCATCGCACCGGCCAGCAGTGTTTCTATCCGCTCGGCCACATCGTTTTGCAGGTACAGCACCCGCAGTGCCGAGCAGCGCTGGCCCGCGCTGCCAAAGGCGGACTGAAGCACATCCCGTACCACTTGCTCCGGCAACGCACTGCTGTCGACAATCATCGCGTTCTGACCGCCGGTTTCCGCGATCAGGGGGATCATTGCGCCCTCACGCAGAGCCAGCGTGCGGTTGAGATGGTGCGCCACCTGAGTAGAACCGGTGAAGGCTATGCCGGCAATCCTGGGGTCCGGGGTCAGTTTGCCGCCAAGCGTAGCGCCTTCACCGGGTAACAGTTGAATCACATTGGCGGGGAATCCGGCTTCAAGCATCAGTTCCACCGCGCGAAAAGCCACCAGACTGGTCTGCTCTGCCGGCTTGGCAATGACCGTATTGCCCGCCACCAGCGCTGCCGAGATCTGACCAGTAAAAATAGCCAGCGGGAAATTCCAGGGGCTTATGCACAGGAACACGCCCCGACCTTCCATGTACAACTCATTGCTTTCACCGGTGGGTCCGGGCAATGCCACGGCTTTACCGAATCGCGCACGCGCCTGGACCGCGTAATAACGACAGAAATCCACCGCCTCACGGATCTCGTCGATGCCATCCTGCAGGGTTTTGCCCGCCTCATGGCAGCACAGCGCGATGAACTCGTCCCTGTGAGCCTGCAGCAGGTCTGCAAACTGCTCTAGGTAGCGGGCACGGTCTTCCACCGGGCGCTCGCTCCAGGCCCTGAAGCCGGCCTCAGCCACCGCCACAGCCTGTGCGGCCTCGTCAATCGTGGCCCAGTGCACCGCACCCACCGGCCGCCCCGGGTCATAGGGGCAATACACGTCGTGGCACGCGCCTGTCTCCCGACGAATACCGTTGATGAGCGGGCCAGCCTGCCAGCGGGTGTTGCGATAGGGTTTCAGTGCAGGAAGCACGTTATCGAGGTGCGAACGGGCGTTCAGGTTGATCCCCCGGGAGTTCGCCCGCTCCTCGCCATAGATGTTCCCGGGCAGGGCGATACGGTCATTCGGCAAGGTCGGATACTTCTGCAGCTCCTGGACCGGGTTCTGCACCAGGGCCGCGACCGGGGTGGCAGCGTCCACCAGGCGATGCACAAAGGAAGAATTGGCGCCGTTCTCGAGCAGACGGCGGACCAGATAAGGCAACAGGTCCTTATGAGCGCCTACCGGCGCATAGATTCGCACCGGCACGTCGTAATCTTTCAGGATACTGCTGTACAGGGCATCCCCCATGCCGTGCAGGCGCTGGAACTCAAACTTGCGCCCGCGGTTGCGGGCCATGGTGAGCACGGACGCCACCGTATGGGCGTTGTGGCTTGCCAACTGGGGGTAAAGGGCACCTTCGGTGTCGTTACTCAGCAAATAACGCAGGCAGGCAAGGTAGGAGGTATCGGTAGACTCCTTGCGGGTAAACACCGGGTAGTCCTCCAGCCCCAGTTGCTGGCAGATTTTAATCTCGGTGTCCCAGTATGCGCCCTTCACCAGCCGCACCGGAATCTCGTCACCCTGCTCCTTCGCCAGCCGGGTCAGCCAGCACAGCACCGGAAGCGCGCGCTTGGAGTACGCCTGCACCACCAGCCCGAAACCGCCCCACCCTTTCACCACGGGAGAGCTGAACACCTTTTCGAACAGCATCAGGGACAACTCCAGGCGGTCCATCTCCTCCGCGTCAATGGTGATGGAAACCCCCTTGCTTCGGGCCACCTTCAGCAACCCGGTTACCGTGTCTGCCAGCTCCGTCAGCACACGATCCTGCTGCGACACCTCGTAGCGGGGATGCAGGGCCGACAGCTTGATCGAGATGGACGGTGGCGCGGCCGAGGTGACGGACTCTGCACCGACCTCCTCGATGGCCCGCAGGTAGTCCTGCAGATAGCGCTGGGCATCGTCGGCCGTCATTGCGGCTTCGCCCAACATATCGAAGGAGTAGGTGTAGCCCTGGTTGCGGTATTCCCGGCCATTCTTCAGGGCTTCATCGATAGTGCGGCCCAATACAAACTGTTTGCCCATAATCGCCATGGCGCGGTACATGGCACTGCGAATGACCGGCTCACCGCTCCGTTTGACCAGGCGCTTCCAGATGCTGGACGGCGAACCGTCAAGACGCCGGTCCATCCGCACCACCCGGCCGGTCAGCAACAGGCCCCAGGTGGAGGCGTTGACCAGCGTGGATTCACTGCGCCCGACGTGCCGGTTCCAGTCGGCAACCGACATTTTGTCTTCAATCAGCGCGTCGGCGGTGTAGGGATCGGGGATGCGCATTAGCGCTTCGGCAAGACACATCAGCAGGATCCCCTCCTGGGTGTCCAGGCTGTACTCCTGCAGCAAGGCATCCACCATATGAACCGCGTCATCCTGCTCACGCACTCGGGCAATCAGCGTTTCCGCCGTTTCAGTCACGGCGCGCTGTTCGGCAGCATCACTCTGGGCCAGAGGAATCAGTTCATTCAGGTAACGGGTCTCGTCCACCGCATAATTAGCGGTGACGGCGTGCCAGAAAAAGGGCCGCGGCTGTTCCTGGAATGCAGGCTCAAGAACCTTGCTGGCACTGAACATAGAATGACCGTTCCGAAGGATGACACACGGGTATAAATTAGTATTACTACGGATAATCGGCTTACAGAATCCTACGATTCTTTTGCAAATTCGTCCGAAAGTGGCCGTTTTTTATAAAATCAGGCGACTTTTTCGCCTACGCGCAACCGGGTTGGCGTTGTACCCTTGTGCTTTCGCAAGGCATTGGTGAGGGCGCTTTGGGAGGAGAAACCGGTACGGTAGCTGACTTCAGACACCGACAGGCTGGTCGACACCAGCAACTGGGCGGCCTGGTCGAGGCGGGTCTTCAACAGGAACTGGTGAGGGGTGATGCCGGTGACTTCGCGGAACATCTCATGAAAACGGCTAACGCTCAGGCAGGCGACGCCGGCAAGGTCCTGAACCGTAATCTTGCGATGCAGGTTTTCCATGATGTAACGGCGGATGGTGTCCGGGCGAATGATCTGGCGATTGACCGAAACCGCACGCTGGTCGTTCAACCGTTCCGCCATACAATGCAGGATACTGCCGGCAAGATGACGCTTCATCCCCTCATTGGTCGGGGAGCGGTCAAACTCACCCGCGGCAAACTGCACCAGCCCCTGCAGCTTGCTGTCCATGTCGAGGGTTCTGGGGCGCTCGAACAATGGCGCCAGGCGTTCGTATTCGCCATGTTCAGGCCTGGTGAGGGCCGGCATGTAGGGATCGAGGTTGATCACCAAAACGTGATTCTGGTTGTCGCCACAGTAGTCGTGGCGGGCGCCGGTCGGAACCAGGCAGGCGCGCCAGGTGTCCAGGTGAGAGCCGGTACCGTCGACACTCAGGTCTGCCTCACCCCGGACGCCAACCACAATCTGGTGGTGTTCATGGCGATGCTGGTGTGACGCTGTAGGGAGCTTCAGCAAGAGTGCGTTCAACATACCCGGATCCCGGAGTGTATTGATCTGGTGCCCCGATTAAAGCAGAGATAAGCAGAATTTGCACGGGTCGGCAGGGAACGTGCCGCTACGGGAGAGCGCAATCCGGTTCAGCCCGCCGCGGTCACCAATGCCTTGATGTGCTCGGCAACTTCCGCGGTCACCACCTCCAGATCTCTGGCCGCATCAACGATCTGATAGCGTGCGGGGTCGGCATGGGCCCGCCGCAGATAGGTCGCACGAATGCGCTGGAAAAAGTCCACCGCCTCCTGTTCGAAACGATCCAGCTCACCGCGGTGGCGGGCGCGGGTCATGCCGGTCTCGACCGGTGCGTCCAGAAGAACGATCCGGTCCGGCCGCAGCTCACCCTGAACCAGCTGTTCCAGCAACGCAATGCGCTCTTCCGGCACACCACGCCCCCCGCCCTGGTAGGCAAAGGTAGCATCGGTGAACCGATCGCACAGCACCCAACGGCCAGCATTGAGCTCCGGCAGAATGCGGGTGTGCAGATGCTGCGCCCGGGCGGCGAACATCAGCAACAATTCGGTGATGTCGTTCACCGGCTCGTCCCGCGGCGTCAGCAGCAACTCACGAATGGCTTCCGCCATCGGGGTACCCCCGGGTTCCCGGGTCACCACACAGTCAATGCCCAACGCTTCCAGCGTGTCGGCCGCCGTACGCAACTGGGTCGACTTGCCGACGCCCTCGGTACCCTCGAAGGTAATGAACAGGCCGCGCCGGCTCATGGGTTGTCCTCGGGCACCACCGGCGCCGGCGACGACCGATAATCGGAACGCCGATTGAGCTGGAATTCCCGCACCGCCTGCTGGTGCTCACTGAGTGTTCGGGAAAACTTGTGAGTACCGTCACCGCGGGCGACAAAGTAGAGGCTGTCGCCGTCTTCCGGGTTCAGTGCCGCGTGGATCGCCTCTTTCCCCGCCAGCGCAATGGGGGTCGGTGGCAAACCATCAATGCGGTAGGTGTTGTAGGGGGTGTGGCGCTGCAGATCCTTGCGGGTAATGCGGCCAATGTAGCTGTCGCCCATGCCGTAGATGACGGTCGGGTCTGTCTGCAGGCGCATGCCCTTCTCCAGGCGCCGCACGAAAACACCCGCGACCCGCCCGCGCTCATGGGGTGCGCCGGTCTCCCGCTCCACGATGGAGGCCATGATCAAGGCCTCGTAGGGGGATTCGTAAGGCAGCCCCTCGGCACGCTTCTCCCACTCCGCCTCAAGCACGTTGTCCAGGCGCTCGAAGGCACGGCGCAGCAAGTCCAGGTCGGTATCACTGCTGGTGAACGAATAGGTATCCGGGAAGAACCGGCCCTCGGGATGCTCTCCTTCGGCGCCCACCGCGGTCATGATCTCCTCATCACTCCAGTCGGTGGTTTCCTTGCTCAGCCGCTCACTGTTGGCCAGCGCCTGGCGCATATCCCGGAAGGTCCAGCCTTCAATAAACTGGATCGACCATTGTTTGGTGTCGCCGGCCACCAGCTTCGCGAGTATATCCCGCGGGCTCATGCCATCGGTGACCTCGTATTCACCGGCCTTGATTCGGGCCTCTTCCGGATGGAGGCGACCGTGCACACGCAGCCACAGGGCATCGGGCAAAAAGCCCTCGGCCTCAAGCTGACGGGCCAACTGGTCAAAGCTGGTGCCCTGGGGCACATCGAACAGAACCGGCTCCTGCAGCGTTATGGGGGCATCGAGGGTTTTCAGGCCCTGCCACACCCACAACGCGCCACCTGAGGCGGCCAGCACCACGAGACAAACAACGGATATCAATAGCTTCCGGATCAAACCTGGGTTTCCACTAGATCGAGAGGGTTGAGGATTGTCGCAAGAGCGCTGTCCACTGGCAAATCCCGGCCATCCAATCTGCAAACCGGCACCACGCCAATCAGGCTGTTCATCAGGAACAGGCCCCGGCACTGGTCTGGATCCAGCGCCGCGGGGGTAACGGCGCCCTGCTCGACAGGCTCTCCGCGCCGTTCCAGGGTTTGCACCACGTGATCCCGCATCACACCGGCCACCGCCAACTGCGACACCGGCGGGGTCAACCAGCCCTGTGGGGTTCTGACCAGCAGATTGGTGCGGGTGCCCTCGACCAGATTTCCTGCCGCATTGGCCATGATCACCTCGTAAAGGTCATCGGTCAGCTCGCGGCTGGCCATTACCTGTTCGAGACGATTCAGCGTCTTGATGCCGGCCAGCAAAGGGTTGACGGTGAGAGGAAATGCCGACTGCGCAGCCTCGACACCGTTATTGCCCGGATGGGGAGGCAAAGCCGCCGCAGACACCACCATGGTCGGAACCAGATCGGCTGTGGGCCGGTAGCCACGGCCACCGGCACCGCGGGTCAGCACCAGTTTGAGCACCCATCCGTCGGCACCGTGAGCGCCTCCGTATCTGTTGGCTGCCTGACGTATCACGCCCCGCACATCAGATTCGGTCAGCGGAATTCCCAGAACCGCAGCGCCGGCCACCATCCGCGCTACATGACCAGACAGCAGAACACCGCCGCTCCCGTGCATGCGAATGGTCTCGAACAGGCCGTCACCATAGGCGAGACCGCGATCCGCTGCCGGAATGCCGGCGTCATCTGCCCAGTACAGGTTCATCGGTGCAGGTCAGTCTTCGAAGCGCTGGAAGATCAGGGTACCGTTGGTACCGCCAAACCCGAAAGAATTCGACAGGGCAACCCGGAGGTCCGCTTCTCTGGCGCCATTGGCAACGAAGTCGAGATCACAGCCTTCATCCGGATTGTCCAGATTGATGGTCGGCGGCAGCACGCCGTCGCGAATGGCCAGCACCGAGAAAATGGCCTCTACGGCGCCGGCAGCGCCGAGCAGATGCCCGGTCATGGATTTGGTGCTGCTCATGGCGAGCTTGAAGGCGTGCTCGGAAAACACCTGCTTTACCGCGGCTACCTCGGCCACGTCGCCGACCTGGGTGGAGGTACCATGGGCATTGATGTAACCGATGTCCGCGGGTTGGATGCCCGCATCCCGGATCGCGTTCTTCATGGATCGGGCCGCGCCTTCGCCGGACTCCGGCGGGGCGGTGATGTGGTGGGCATCGTCGCTCATGCCAAAGCCGATGACCTCGCCATAGATGGTGGCACCGCGACGACGGGCGTGCTCGAGATCTTCCAGCACCATCACGCCGGCACCGTCACTGAGTACAAAGCCATCACGCCCGCTGTCCCAGGGCCGGCTGGCTTTTTCCGGTTCGTCATTGCGGGTCGACAGGGCCCGGGCAGCGGAGAACGCTGCAATGCCGGTGCGGGTGGTGGCCATTTCAGCGCCCCCGGCCAGCATCACATCCGCGTCGCCATAGGCAATGGTGCGGGCGGCGTAGCCGATGTTGTGCGTACCGGTGGTACAGGCCGTAGTGATGGCAATGTTGGGACCGCGGTAACCGAAACGGATGGCCACATTACCGGAGATCATGTTGATGACCGATGCCGGCACGAAGAACGGAGACACCTTGCGGGGGCCGGACTTGTCCATCGCCAGCACGCTCTTCTCGATGAACTCCAGGCCACCAATCCCGGACCCGATAGCCACACCCACCCGCTCATTGTCCAGCTCGGTGTAGTGTTCAAGACCACTGGCCTCGACAGCTTGCTGGGCCGCGATAAGGCCGTAATGGATAAAGGCATCCAGTTTGCGGGCGTCCTTGGCGGACAGGTAGGGCTCAAGGTCGAGATCCTTGATGGCGCCGCCAATCCGGGTGTTGTAGCCGGAAGCATCGAAACGGTCGATCATCCCTATACCGCTCCGCCCTGCCCGGATTCCTTCCCAAGAGGACTCGACGCTGTTCCCCAGCGGCGACAGCATGCCCATGCCCGTAATTACAACACGTCGTTTTGTCATAACCCCTTTCACCTGGTGTGGATGGTGTGATGTCTGATAGCCAATTGAACCGGAAAGTCAGCCAATAAAAAAGCCGTCCTCCGAATTAACCCAAGGACGGCTTTTTGGCCTGGCTTATACTACGTGCTGAGTATCAGGTGTGCGCAACGATGTAGTCGATTGCATCCTGAACACTGGCCAGTTTCTCGGCTTCTTCATCGGGAATTTCAGTTTCAAATTCCTCTTCCAGTGCCATGACCAGCTCAACGGTGTCCAGTGAGTCAGCGCCAAGATCCTCTACAAAAGAAGATGAGTTCTGAACTTCGGACTCTTTCACGCCCAACTGTTCACAAACGATCTTCTTCACGCGCTCTTCAACTGTACTCATAATGTCCTCACTTTTGTGTCAACCAAGCAACCTAAGTGTTGCCAGTTTAGTTTAAACCCTACCTGCAAACAAGCAGGGATTCTGTCTAACATGTTGTGCGACAAGGAGTTGCGCACAAGCCCGGCTCGCGGGCTTATCCCATGTACATGCCGCCGTTTACGTGAATGGTTTCCCCTGTCACGTAAGCAGCCGGTTCGGACGCCAGAAAGGCCACCACAGCGGCGACTTCTTCCGGTTCACCCAGACGACCCGCGGGTATGACTTCCAGCATAGCCTCGCGTTGCTTGTCGTCCAGTTTTCGCGTCATATCCGTATCGATGAACCCCGGCGCCACACAGTTTGCGGTGATGCCGCGATTCGACATTTCTTTTGCCAGGCTGCGGGTAAAGCCCTCAACACCGGCCTTCGCGGCACAGTAGTTGCCCTGCCCCGGGTTGCCCATACCGGCCACCACGGAACTGATGTTGATAATGCGCCCCCAGCGGGCCTTTGCCATGCCACGAAGCACCGCCTTGCTGGTCCGGTAAACGCTGGAAAGGTTGGTTTCCAGCACCGATGTCCAGTCGTCGTCTTTCAATCGCATCAGGAGATTATCACGTGTGATGCCGGCATTGTTGACGAGAATCAAAGGCGCACCGGACTTTTCCGTCACTTCCTTGAGACCAGCCTCTATGCTGTCAGGATCGGCGACGTTCATGACAATACCGTAACCGTTCAGACCCGCGTCTTTCAGCGCTGCAGTGATGGATTCGGCGCCCTCGGCGCTGGTGGCGGTTCCCACCACTTCGACACCCTGTTCCGCCAATGCCCGCGCAATGGCTTTGCCAATACCACGGGTTGCACCGGTGACCAGTGCGGTTTTGCCTTCAAGAGACATGTCGTGCTCCCTGTTGTTTACGACTGTCCGAATGCATCCAGCGCCCTGGCGATCGCATCCGGTTCTTCGATTCCATACACCGACAGATTGCGGTCGATACGCTTGATAAGCCCGGCAAGCACCTTACCGGAACCACACTCCACGGCGCAGCCTACCTCTTTGCCAACCAGTGTGCGTACCGAATCGGTCCACAGTACCGGTGAATGCAACTGTTTGACCAGATTGGCTTTTAGTGTAGCGGAGTCCGTCTCGGCTGAGGCGTTAACATTCTGTATGACCGGTATGACAGCATCGTTAAAGCTGACGTCGTCCAGCGCCTCAGCCAACTCTGCAGCCGCGCCCTTCATCAGCGCACAATGGGAAGGCACGCTAACCGGCAGCGGCATGGCCTTGCGGGCCCCTTTGGCCTTACAGGCTTCGATAGCGCGATCCACCGCGGCGGCCGAGCCGGCGATGACCACCTGGCCGGGCGCGTTGAAATTGACCGCCGACACCACGTCGCCTTCGGCGGCTTCTTCACAGGCCGCGATCACGTCCGCATCTTCCAGACCGAGAATTGCGGCCATCTTGCCCTCACCCGCCGGCACGGCGGTCTGCATCAACTCACCGCGCAACCGCACGAGCTTGATGGCGTCAAAGAAATTCAGGCTCTCGGCGGCGACCAGCGCACTGTATTCGCCCAGGCTGTGGCCCGCCACAAAATCCGGCCTGCTACCGCCTGCCACAAACCACTGGCGCCACAAAGCCACACTGGCCGTCAGCAGCGCGGGCTGTGTCACCATGGTCTGGTTCAGCTCCTCTGCCGGGCCTTTCTGGCAAAGCTGCCACAAGTCGTAACCAAGAAGTTGAGACGCTTCCGCGAAGGTCTGTTCGATGATGGGCCAATGCTCGGCGGCGGCAGACAACATGCCAACCGACTGAGACCCTTGTCCGGGGAAAATAAAGGCTGATTTCATAAGCGGGATCTTATCGTCATTGGGGGGTTGCGGGAGATTAGCCAATAGTACAATTTAAGGCATGATCCAGCCAATGTACCGGTCAGAAGGGGCAGACTTTAGTCTCGAGGTTGATTCCGGGCAGGATCAGATCATCAAATCGTCGAGGCGTTCGTTGATGCGTTGGGGCACATCAAGCTCGACTTCCTTCACCGCCTGACGGATGGCCGCCAGCATGGCACGCTCGTTAGCATTGCCGTGGCTCTTGATGACAACGCCCTGCAGTCCCAGCAGGCTGGCGCCGTTATGCCGGGACGGATCCATCAACTGCAGCAGGCGCCCGATGATCGGCCGTGCCAGTAATCCCACGAAGCGGCCATACAGCGTTCGCGTGAATGCCTGCTCCATCAGTTCGATAAGCAGGCCGGCCACACCCTCGCCGGTCTTGAGCGCAATATTGCCGACGAACCCGTCACACACCACGACATCCGCCACATCGCGGAACAGGTCACTGCCCTCGACGTAGCCGATGTAATTGATGGTGTCGCACTGGGCCAACATGTGGGAGGCCAGTCGCACCTGCTCATTGCCCTTGATCTCTTCCTCACCAACATTCAGCAGCGCCACCCGCGGCTCGGGCTGGGCACAGATGGCAGACGCCATCAACGACCCCATCAGCGCATACTGATAAAGATTCTCCGCGGTGGAATCGACATTGGCGCCCAGGTCCAGCACATGGCAGCGGCCACGCAGAGAGGGAATCAGCTTGGAAATGGCAGGACGCTCAATCCCCGGATACATCCGGATGATAGAGCGGCCAAAGGCCATCAATGCGCCGGTGTTACCGGCGCTGACGCACCCCTGAGCCTCGCCGTCCCGCACCAGTCCGAGCGCCACCGCCATGGAGGAGTTACGCTTGTGCCGCAGGGCGTGGGAGGGGCGTTCGTTCATCCGTACCACATCCGCCGCTTCGGCAATGCGGATTCGGGCATGGCCCGGATGCAACAAAGCCTCGAGCTCGCTCCGGATTCCAACCAGAATGAGACTCAAGGCTTCGTTTTCACGGACCGCATCCAGTGCCGCGGCAACAACAACAGCTGCTCCGCGGTCGCCGCTCATGGCGTCAATCGCAACGGTGACTGGCGTCACCGGTTTTGCGTCCTGCACTGGGCTACGGCTTGATTGCAACGACTTACTCGTCGCGCGCTTCGATTACCTGCTTGCCACGGTAAAAACCGTCCGGGGACACGTGGTGACGACGATGAACTTCACCAGTGGTGCTGTCGGTGGACAGAGCTGCAGCGCTCAGGGCGTCGTGTGAACGGCGCATGCCACGCTTTGAACGGGTCTTTCGGTTTTGCTGTACAGCCATGATTATGCTCCTGACCTGTTAACGTAAACTAAAACAGTAACGTATGTTCATTCATATCGCGCTGGCGTCCCGCAGGTCACCGCGCCCGGTTAATGCTTCTTTGTCTTGAGACCCGCCAGCACGCTGAACGGATTCTCGCCTGAGGGTGTTTCCGGCTTTGCGGGCTCGGATTCAGGCTCGTAAGCTTCGAGATCTTCCCGTGCCGGGCACGCGTTCCGCTCATGAAGCGGGAACGGTGGCAGCACCAGCAGCAGCTCGTCTTCGCACATCGACCAGAGGTCCGCGCTGAACTCGTCCGTCAGGAACGGTTCCAGCTCTTTCGGCAACTGCTGCGCCTGCTTATCACTGGTGACCAGCCCCAGGGTGAAATCGGATGTCAGCGTCTCGCGCATGGGGTTCATGCACCGCTGGCATTCCAGATCAACCGGGACCTGCAGCTCACCCGACACAATGCGACGACGCTGGCTATCCATGGTAAACGACAGCCGGACCCGGCACACCGCCCCATCGTCAAACCCATGAACCACTTCGCGGAAACGAGGTAAACCGATCAGAGGAATATCTCCCTCCAACACAGTGTTCTGCTCCGCCAACCGGTAAGGATCGACAGCTCTGGGCAACTCGGCGTTTGACGCTTTTGACATAGGCGCGCAATTTTAGGGGGCGGACCGCCCGCTGTCAAAGACTTCATTGCCTTTTAGGACGCGCTTCCGGTATGAATAGGGGTATTCAACGATCAATCCCGGCACGGGCCGGATCAATCAGGCGACTTCATGACTTCCCGACCACTGCTTATGGCGTCCTCTTCCCCTTATCGCAAGGCACTGTTGCAACGGCTGGGGATGCCGTTTGTCACCGCCAGCCCGGACATCGATGAGACACCTGCCATCGGGGAACCCCCGCACCAGCTGGCCATCCGGCTGGCGCAGCAAAAGGCCCAGGCACTCGCCGCGAGCTACCCCGGACACTGGATCATCGGCTCCGATCAGGTAGCCTGCCTGCCCGACGGCACACAACTGAGCAAACCCGGCAGCCACGAACAGGCGGTTCATCAGCTGTCCCGCAGCAGCGGCCAAACGGTATCGTTCCTGACTGGCCTGGCGCTGCTCGACGCCGACACGGGCGCCCTCCAGACCCACTGTGAGTCGTTTCGGGTGCACTTCCGCACCCTGACCCACCAGGAGATCGAACAGTATCTGGAGCGCGAAAAACCGTACGATTGCGCCGGCAGCTTCAAGATGGAAGGGCTTGGCATTGCGCTGTTCGAGTCCCTGGAGGGCCGGGACCCGAACAGCCTGGTCGGATTACCGCTGATCGCGCTGATCAATCTGCTTCGCAACTGGGACCTGAACCCGTTGCTGACGGACTGAACCCTAGCGCAACTCGAAACGGGCTTCCATCAGGCGATTGGCCAGCCCGCTGCCAACCGATACCCCGAACTGATCGACGATGTCCTGGAACGGCGATTTGCGGCGGCTGTAGTCAACCAGATCCTCCTGACCGACCACCTGACGCGCCACGTGCGAGGCGCTGCCAAGGCCGTCCACCAGACCCAGCTCCAGAGCCTGTTCGCCGCTCCAGACCAACCCCGAGAACAGCCGTTCGTCGTCGGAAAGCCGGTCACCACGACCTTCACGCACCTTTTCAATGAACTGCTGGTGGGTGGTCTCCAGCACATCCTGCCAGAACGCCACCTCATCGCCGTCTTCTGGCGAAAACGGATCCAGGAACGCCTTGTTCTCACCCGCGGTGTACAGCCGACGTTCCACGCCGATTTTTTCCATGGCGTCGGTAAACCCGAAGCCACCGGCCACTACCCCGATGGAACCCACCAGGCTGGCCTTGTCCGCATAAATCTCGTCCGCGGCAGCAGCGATGTAGTACGCTCCGGAGGCACACACATCGGAAATCACGGCATAGAGTTTCTTGTCAGGATACTCACCCCGCAGGCGCTGGATCTCGTCATACACGTAGCCGGACTGCACCGGGCTGCCGCCACCGCTGTTGATGCGCAGAACCACCGCCACGGAATTGTCGGCTTCAAAGGCCTTACGCAGGGAGCCCACGATGTTGTCGGCGCTGGCCAACTCGTCGGCCGCGATCAGACCGTTGATTTCAACCAGGGCGGTGTGTTTTCCGGTGGTCGCCTCCAGGCTGTCGCCAAGCGGAAAACGGAACAACAGCACCAGCAGAAACAGATAGCCGAAGGTCAGAAACTTGAAAAAGATGCCCCAACGGCGACTCTTGCGCTGCTCCGACTGCAGCGACAGCACCAGCTTTTCAATCAGCTTCCAGTCGCGACCGGTCTCCGGTGGCAGATTGGGCTTCCCGCGTTTCCCGGACTGGGGCGCCGCCGGCTCATCTCCCCACTCTGGCTTGTCATCCGAATTCCAGTCACTCATACCCTGCTTCCTTATTACATCCGAAAGGCATCACAGGCCCAGCACTTCCCGCAGATCCGGGACCGAGTCCACGATCGCATGGGGCGCATAATGCCCCAGAACATCCCGCTTGTGCACGCCCCACTCAACACCGATCGACGGCATGCCGATGCGCTGCGCCATCTCGAGATCGTAGCGGGTGTCACCAATCATCACCGCCTCGGCGGGCTTGATGCCGTAGAACGCCAGAATTTCCTCCAGCATCGCGGGGTGCGGCTTGGAGCGGGTCTCATCGGCGCAACGGGTAATCTCGAAATGGGGACCCAGGCCGCTCGACACCAATGCTCCTTCCAGCCCTTTGCGGCTCTTGCCGGTCGCCACAGAACAGCCGCGGCCGCCGGCCCGGATATCAGCAACAACCTCCGCCATACCGTCAAACACGTTCTGTGGGGTGGTTACCTTGGAGAAGAAATACCGGCCGTAGCCTTCGCGAATGGTGTTCATCTGCTCTCGGCTGATGCCCGGATACAGCTTCTCCAGAGCCTCGACCATGCCGAGGCCGATGATATCCCGGTAGGCCTCTCTCTCGAGCGCGGGGTAACCCAGCTCGGTCGCGGCCTGGTGCAGACTGTCCGCAATGTGCTCCACGGAATCCACCAGCGTGCCGTCCCAGTCGAATATGACGACTTTCACATCCATAAATCGGTTCCTGTTGTACCAACCTGCGCATAACCCGCAGGCAGCCTATCGGCCTGATTGTTGACGGGCCGCCAATCTGTCCAGCACATGCTGGAAGGCCTCGTCGTAGGGTGCTTCCAGCCGCACCGGCTCGCCACTTACCGGCAACGAGAACTCGAGAGCCCGCGCATGCAGCATCAGCCGCTGCCCGCCGGCCGCCCGAAACGCTTTCAGGCTGCCATCATCCATATACTTGTCGTCCCCGGCAATCGGATGACCCGCCCACATGGCATGAACCCGAATCTGGTGGGTTCGACCGGTCACCGGCGAGGCCTCCACCAGGCTGTAGCCTTCAAACGCCGAGAGACACCGGAACAGGGTCAGCGACGCCTTGCCCTCTTCATCTACCCGAACCCGGCGCTCACCGTTGGGCATTTCATAGCGCAACAGCGGCTCCTCGACGCGATTGACGGACGCCGGCCAGCTTCCCGCCACCAGCGCATGGTAATGCTTGCGGATGCGTTTATGGCGCAGCTCGTCCTGCAGGTAGCGCAGCGCCGAGCGCTTCTTCGCCACCATCACCAGCCCTGACGTGTCGCGGTCGAGGCGGTGCACCAACTCGAGAAAGCGGGCCTCCGGCCGCGCCGAGCGCAGCACCTCGATCAGCCCGAAACTCAGACCACTGCCACCGTGCACGGCGATACCCGCAGGCTTGTTTACCACCAGCATCTGCTCGTTCTCGAACACCACGGCGGCTTCCATGACCGTCTGCACGCGGGAGCCTGGCGCGACTTGCTGCGGCTTCTCCTTGCGGGTAATGGGCGGTATCCGCACGTTATCACCGGCCTTGAGGCGGGTCTCCGGCTTCACCCGACCTTTATTGACCCGCACCTCGCCCTTGCGAATCACCCGGTAGATGATGCTTTTGGGCACTCCCCGCAACTGGGCCAGCAGGAAATTGTCCAACCGCTGGCCCTCGTTGTCTTCCTCCACGGATACGTGACGTACGCCCTCGCGAACCTCCTTCGCGGGCTCCGCGACCCGCGCCTCCGCAGACTCTGACGGCCGCTGGGGCCGACTTCCGGTTCTCGGCTTGTGATCCGGAGCAACGCCGCTTCGCCTGGGCGCGGAGCGTGGTGCCTGCCTGTTTCTGGGAGCTTTGGACATGAATACCTTATCGGTGGCAGAACTGCGGGATTGAAGCCCTGACAGAATACTGTTATATTCCGGCGTGTTTTGCCGTTTGTCTACGGCCTGACCATTTGAGTCAGAAGCCGGAGCGGCAGAAGTATACCGACACTATTTGAGAGTTTGAACGCCGCAGGCCCAATCATTAGCGGGCGCGGCGATTAAAATGCTCCCCGGCCATCACGGCAGGTCAATAACAGGCCAATGACCGGATCCCGGGAGAGCGAAAACAACCGTACGGAAAACCGTCGGGCGACATCGCGAAGAATCATTACCAGCACGCAGGGCCGGGCCGTCCAGCTTACGAATACGACGTGAGACCCAGGCACCAGTGTGAACCTGAAAACGGATAACATGCGTCAACAGACACTTACCTTACACGACTTCTCCCTGCCCTCTGGCAGTCGGACCGTCGGCGGTGGTCTCAGGCTTTCGGGGCAGCTACCCGTAAAAGCCTGATCCGTCTGGCCGCCGGCTTGCTTCAGTAGTAGGAAGCCCGCGGCACGCACGTTCTGCTTCGCAGATGCATCTCCCCCCGGTTTTCTGTCCAAACCAAACGACAGGAAACCTTTCTTTCCATGAAAAGAATGCTAATCAATGCAACTCACCCTGAAGAGTTGCGCGTCGCCCTCGTTGACGGCCAGCGTCTGTTTGACCTCGACATCGAATCCAGCTCCCGTGAGCAGAAAAAAGCCAACATCTACAAGGGTCGCATTACCCGTGTAGAGCCCAGCCTTGAAGCCGCTTTCGTCGACTTCGGCGCGGATCGGCACGGCTTTCTGCCCCTGAAGGAAATCTCCAAGGAGTACTTCAAGAAATCCCCGGGCCAGATCGAAGGCAAGATCAACATCAAGGACGTGGTGTCCGAGGGCCAGGAAGTCATCATTCAGGTCGACAAGGAAGAGCGTGGCAACAAGGGCGCGGCCCTGACCACCTTCATCTCTCTCGCTGGTCGCTATCTGGTGCTGATGCCCAACAACGCCCGCGCTGGTGGCATCTCCCGCCGCATCGAAGGTGACGAGCGTGCCCAGCTGAAAGAAGCGATGAATGACGTCCAGGTACCGAAATCCATGGGCATCATCGTTCGCACAGCCGGCATCGGCCGTACCAGCGAAGAGCTGCAGTGGGATCTGGATTACCTGGTGCAGTTCTGGGAAGCCATCACCCAAGCCGCCGGTGAGCGCAAGGCGCCCTTCCTGATCCATCAGGAAAGCAACGTGATCATCCGCGCCGTGCGCGACTACCTCCGCCAGGACATCGGCGAAGTGCTGATTGACGCCCCCACGGTGTACGAAGACGTACTGAACTTCGTCCGTGCCGTAATGCCGACCTTCGAGAACAAGATCAAGCTGTACAAGGATGAAATCCCGCTGTTCAGCCGCTACCAGATCGAAGGCCAGATCGAGACGGCTTTCCAGCGCGAAGTGAAGCTGCCCTCCGGTGGCTCGATTGTGATTGACCCTACCGAGGCACTGGTGTCCATCGACATCAACTCCTCCCGCGCCACCAAGGGTCACGACATCGAAGAAACCGCGCTGCAGACCAACCTGGAAGCGGCGGAAGAGATTGCCCGCCAGCTGAGGCTGCGCGACATGGGCGGCCTGATTGTCATCGACTTCATCGACATGACGCCGGCCAAACACCAGCGCGAAGTGGAGCAAAAAGTACGCGAAGCACTGGAAATTGACCGTGCCCGCGTTCAGGTCGGCAAGATCTCCCGTTTCGGCCTGCTGGAAATGTCTCGCCAGCGCCTGCGCCCTTCCCTCGGTGAAACCCGCAGTGAAGTGTGCCCGCGCTGTGAAGGCCAGGGCACCATCCGTGGTATCGAATCCCTCGCGCTCAGCATCATGCGCCTGATCTACGAGGAATCGTCGAAAGAGAAGACCGGTGAGGTCCGCGCCATCGTGCCGGTCGCCGTTGCCACCTTCCTGCTCAACGAGAAGCGCAAGCAGCTTGCCGATATCGAGAGTCGCCAGGAAGTGAGCGTCGTGGTTGTTCCTGCGCCCCACATGGAAACCCCGCACTTTGAAATCGTGCGTATGCGTGACGACGAAAGCGGCGCGGAGCACGTGTCCAGCTATCAGGTCGCCGAGGAATACGCCCAGCACGAAGAAGACGTGTTCCAGGCGCCCAACGCCCAGCCGCCGGTTCGCGAGCAGGCTGCGGTGAAAGCCATTCGCCCCGTTGCTGCCCCGGCACCGGCAGCTGCTGCTGCCCCGGCACAGCCGGCCAGCGAGCAGGAAGAAGGTCTGTTCCGCAAGCTCGGCCGCAAAATCGCCTGCTTCTTCAGCGGTGAGACGGAAACCGGCGGCGAACAGAAGCCGAAAACTCAGGGCGCCCGCGATGACCGCCGCACCCAGGGCCGTCAGGATCGCCGCAAAACCCGCGTAGCGCGCGACGATGACCGCAGTGGTAACCGCAGCGGCAACGAACGCCGGCAGGGTGGCCAGCCAAATCGTGGCGGTGATGACAACCGCAACCGTAACCGCAATCGTGGTGATGATCAGAACCGTGGCGGCCAACAGGCCCGCTCCGGCGCTGGCGGCAACGCGGCCAACAAAGACGGCGACAACAAGGGCGGTGATAACCGTCGTGGCAATCAGGGTCAGGGTCGCGGCCAGGGTCGCAATCGCCCTCAGCGGGACCCGAAGGATCAGCGGGATCAGAAAGACCTTAAGGATCAGAGAGACCCGAAGGATCAGAAGGACCAAAAGGACACCCGCGAGAAGCCGGACAACGCCGCCAAGGCAGCACCCGAGAAAACCGGTGGTGAGGAGAAGCGTCGCAAGCCACGCCGTTCCCGCAACCGTGACGGCTCTCCGAGCGAGTCACCGGCGTCCACTCCGTCCGATCGCAAGGCGTCCCGCAGTGAGCGGCATCAGAAGGATACCTATCCGGAAGACCGCCAGGATACGCCGAAAGCGGAGGTGAAAGCCGAAGCCGCACCCAAGGCTGCCGACACCCAGGCCACGCCGACGCAAGCGCAAAAAGCCGAGGATAAGCCCGCCGAGAAGGCACCGAAAGCTGAGCAGGCACCTGCGAAGACCGACGTTAAAGCCGACGACAAGGCAGACAGCAAACCGGCGCAGAAAGCAGCTACAGCCCCTGACGCCGCCAAGGAAGCACCTGCACCTGCGGCTGACACCGAGACCAGGGCTGAAAGCAAGCCTGCCAGCCAGCCGGAGAGCAAGCCGACAGAGCAGCCGGTAGAGGCGCCGAAGGCAACCAGCAAACCGGTTGATAAGCCTGCGGAGGAGGCAGCCAAACCTGCAGAACCCGCCAAACCGGCGAAATCCGAAGCCGCTCCGCAGACTCCCAAGGCCGACAACGCCAGGCCGGCAGCTGCTGCGAGGAAGCCCAAGGCA